>MDTG01104458.1_pt1 | contig 13414 bp, 7 predicted proteins | sample 811421 | NCBI WGS metagenome assembly MDTG01 (sample SAMN05326645, study PRJNA326480) | marine metagenome | isolation source: seawater | place: Pacific Ocean: South East | collected 2011 | reverse complement strand
CTCATTGGTTAACGGATAATAAATGCAAGTTTGAGTATTCATATTATGGTACTGGGGGTCTTTGGCTTTAGTTCACACCTAAGGCATCAGGAGGTGGTGGTGGAGGTGGAGTAGACCCACCTACTCTTACTGGTACCTTCTCGAATGTAGATGTAGTGAAAGGAGGTGATGCTACTACTTCGCAAAATTTAACCGACGTATTTTCTAACGCTGATTCCTACACATACGTTGTGAAGAAAGATTCAGCATCAACTACGGATGTTACAGCCGCAACTGAAAGTGGAAAGGTAAAAATTACAGCTACTAGCGGAGCAGCAGAAGGCACTTATGTTGTTACAGTGACCGCAACAAATGCAGGTGGTGGAACAGTGGATGCCACTATCAATGTCAATGTAGGTGCAGGTAATCTACCCCCCACAATAACAACACCCATAGCTGATATACGTGTTGGAACCAGCACAAAAGGCGGAGACATTCTGGTCCCATTTAAGTCCACCTTCTCTGATCCGGAGGGGGATTTAAACGATAACGGTTATAGTGTTGCCTCTGATAATTCTGATTTTACCGCGACGATAGAAAATGATGATATAAAAATTTCTGTCGCAGGAAATCTAGCGAGCGGGGCATCTGCTGTAATTACCATCACAGCAACCGACAATGATGGTGCAGCGAAATCTGATAATTTCACAGTAACCGTTGAAGAAACAAAGTTGGTGTATGTGTACACTGAGAATTCAGGTGATAATGGTTGTATACTAAAAGTAAGTCTGACAGGAGGGGCATCATTAGCTGGTTTGCACTTAAAGTACAAGGAACACACTCAGGTACCTACGTACGTTGAAAATGATAATCAAGGAGAAGGAGGAGAGGGAGATTTTTCAGAAGCAAGTACATACGAAAACGACTGGGGGCCACATAAAAGAAATTTCATTAATGATAATTCTGAAGCTTCTCCATATATGGTATTCTTCACTTCTGCCGATAAAGCATTAGCAACTGCTGCTGATTACGACTTTGCTTATTTTAAGAACTCGCAGTTCGCTGTTGATATTGTGGCTTTATCAGACCAGTATGGTAATCTGATAGAAACGACTTATTTTACCAACCAGGCTCCACCCCGTATCTTCGAGGATACCGAAATAGATCCTGTTTCCGGTTATAAATACGGAGATGTCAACGTCAGTGAAACAGTAGACAGCACTGATCTAGATTTGTTGAAGAAATATCTAGTTGGAGACAACGAACCTATTGGGGACGGAGACGGGGCTATCACTATTATAGAAAATAAGATTGCTGCAGTAGATAAAGTGGGAACATATGTCGCGGTAGAGGTAGAGGACGCAAATGGTAAACCATTTGGATGGATAGATTTGAACGGTAACGGGGCAATTGATGTGGGAGATTTGACGCGTTTGGCAGAATTCTTGGCTAATTCTTCTTACACAATGATCTCAAATCGCAATAAGTAATAATTACGATGGTACTCTATATTTTCATATAGTCAGATAAACAATATTCCAATATTCCTGGTCTATATGCGATACCTATATCGTGATTCGATATAAAATAAATAACATAAACTTGACGTAACAAAGTTAATGTTATTTTTATATTTTGTAATATTATAAGGTAATACTGAATTTTAGAAGGAGAGATACAAAATAGATATTAATAATGTCGCCATCTCCAAATCTAGCAGTTTACACGCTACACGACACTAAAACTGTATTAACAAGTGACAGTGGAAGCGGAACAGAAAATGTAAAAACTACCGTAGTAAAAGGATGGATGACACAGCAAAAGAAAGTGTCCGGTATGCTTTTGAAAGCCGGTGTAACAGAAGGAGTATTTCCTGTGTACAACAACTGGTTGCAGACAGCGTCCCATAATGGCAACGTTACTGGCTTCCAAGATACACTATTACAAGCTAAAAATTGGGATCACAGTCGCTTCGTTCTATATCCACCCACAAGTAAGATGTTACTCTTTGATAGAATAAACAATGCTATAGGTAACGGTGACGCAGCAATGGATGTTGTGACGAAAGGTGATATAGCAAACTTCAAAAGTAGTTTTTACATCGAAGAATTATCAGTTGCTAATGGTTATGGTAACACTATCGATGCTATAACGGATGTTTTCACGCATATGCGAGAAAATGATTACTCTAGTGAAATCAGTACTAAAGGATATATCGACTCATCCGTGATAAGGGAAACAGTCTCTATTCCATCTATAGATGCTGGAGGAGATGCAGTTGAACCCACTACAGCAGTAATTAGCGGCCAGAAAAACGGCGAGAATGAGGCAGGCAAAGCAGGATTTGAGTTTTTTACAGAAAATTGGGGATCAGGATTCACCTTGACTCAATTATACATGGTCCAGGAATCTGTTAGCGTTGATTCCTCAGCACCTAAAAGTGTTTTATCTACAGCTATTCTTAACGATGGTGTTGACCTAAGTTCTCTTCCTCGTGGTGGTTTCACTGCCAATTCAGGAAAGTCGGAGTGGAATAGCACTGGGTATAACGAAGGTGCAGCAGCTGAAATAAAGTTTGTATCATCAAAAGATGATATTGCTACTACGGCTCAGGATGGATGGAAAGATGGAACAGCTTCCTTTTACGTTCAGTTCTCCAACTTAGGTAATAGTGATAGCGGTGCAACAGGTACATTCTTAGTGAAAGCTGGCACAACACTAGCAACTGATTCACTTTCTTTCGGTGCGGGCAACCTCATAGGTGTCTCTCTATCCTTAGATAATCTAGCCAGCAATTTAGCCGTTACCGAGGTTGATTATGATGTAGCTGGAGATGCCATAAAGTATGGAGCAAAGACGGAACTCCAATTTAATATTACTGCAGGTCAAAATCCATTGTACGTTGCCTCTGGTTCAACTATAGTTCCTGCGACTACACCTAGATCCCATATTCACGTTTCTAAAGTGAAAAGAAGCAGAGAAGACTCAGCAAAAACAAGTGGAGTTCTATACGGAGAAGGAGAAATCACACTAGTAGATGCTGATACAAAATTTGTTACCTCAGATACCGAAGCATTGAAACTTGAGGATAATTACGGTATTTACCATAGTGCAATTTACAAATATACTGCAACTGTAAAGAGTGAGTTAACAGGTCGATCAATACAGGTAGAGAAAAGTGTCACCACAAAACCAGGGTTATGTAGAAACTTAGTTGATAACCCGGTGACCTCGACTGATAGTGGAATATATGCAATTTGGGAAAATGCGAAAGCTACAGGTGCAGTGGAAATAGAATATGATTTTAAAGTTACAAAAATTAAGTTTATGACTAAAGCGTTTGATAGAGAGGGTGTCGTAGTCCCTGATGCAGTTGCAGAGGAAGTAGAAATTGATTATAATTACCTAGAATCTGATATTGGCGAAAAACACAAAAGCATCCAGACTGTATTTTTACCTGGCTTGGACGAGAAAGTTACCGCAACAGTAGTAGCAAAAAACACATCTGGGTCAGGACCGGCACTAGAAGCTACTAACCTATCTGTCGTAGAAAGTGCTGACACAGAAAGTTCTGCTCTAACTGGAGTAAATATCAAAGTGTTACAGAATCCTATAGAAATAGGTACGGATGCTGAAAGTGGAGAATCACTTCCAACTCTAGGTGCCGATGATGCAGAAATAGAAAGCATATCTAAAGATTCATTTAATTACATTGCAACATACGAAAGTAACTATGTTGAATTAACTGTTCCAAGTGATACTGCAAACGTACAGGCGTATCGTGTCTATGTTAATGGTAGATATTATGGTGAAGTTCAGGCTAGCACATTAGTTGAAAACAAAATTATAGTTGCGGGTTGTAAATCAAACATGGCAGATGAGACCCAATATGGTATTAGTGAAAAATTACAAAATGAAACCGTATATCATTTTGCGGTGATAGCAGTATATGACAAATCAGGAGCTACTTCTTATTCTAAGGCCCCGTCATTCAATTTCTCCATCACTACATACCCCAAACCAGATTACCCTCCACCTCTTCCTGTTACTGGTGTGCAAGTATTAACCACAGAATCAGAAGGACAAACAGAAGTCGAAATATATAACTCTTTTACGGTATCGTGCACAATTCCAGCAAATAGTTTCATCGAAACGTTAGAATTGTATCAAGTTCCATTCGTGAGTGATTACCAAGGTGCTTATGGAAAACAATTGCAAATTGCCGGATCCACACCTGTTCTAACTGGAGATGATGCAAAGAATATGTTTAATCATTCGCAAGCTGATATTGCACTTTTTACTGATCATGCAATAAAATTAAAAACTGCCGTGATTTCTCAGGAATCAGGTACGTTTACTTTCGATGTTATTCGTCAATACGCAGATTCAGATGATGATAATAAACTTAAAACTTGGGGTGATAACATGTTTGGTGCGTTTGTTATTTTGGCATATAATGAAAATGGTGTAAGATCTACTAATATTGCACCTACATGGGATGATGATAATGAAGTTTGGGTATACGATCCTAGTGCTTTAATAATTATGGGTACTAACGATAGTACCGGAACAACAAATTATGCACGAACAGTAACTGTAGGTAAAACTCGCCCACCCAAGCAAGCTACCACCATAAATGTCACACCAAGTGCTGTTAAAAGCAATATTAATTTATTAGTGGCTCTTCCTACTCCAAATTATAAGAAGTATTCGCATGATACACCCCTCAGATCTAAGATAGATGTTCTTCTTAAGAAATACGGTGCACTAGGTTCTAATGGTGGTGCGTCAGTTTCCATAATGGGAGAAACGCTTAAATCAGTCTTCCCATATACTTTCAATACATCCAATAGTGATTATAAAGATAAGGTATGTCAAAAGACCAGATTTGAAGCTACAGTTGTAGTAAGTACTAATATGCAACCAACATGGGCGGAAGGAACTGACAGTTTTCAGGATGAAACAATAAAAGAAGAGTTCACCACTAAGGGAGCACCATACGTACTGGTCGCCGCAGGTAATTACACCATAGATAAACAATATGAAAAGAACGAGAAGCCGTGTTTAAACGCAGAACCATATGTAATCAACAGAACTAATGGAGCGGTGAGCTTTCTAGAATATCCAGCATTGGATAGTGGATCTGTCCTGACAAAACAGATGACAGCTCCTCCTTGCCTGTATCCAGAGTGGAGAAAGGATTCAACGAATCCTGAAAAGTCTACTAACTTCATTTTAAGTGGTAATCACAATCCAGGATTTGTCGCAGGAGATATTGTATTCGTTATGAACAAAACCAATGGTGCAACATTAGATTCATTAGTGCTTTCCCAAGCCCACATAGATATTATGGATGATGCTAATGCAGGGGACTCGACGGACTCAAATGTTCTTCCTGTGTTGCAATGTAGTAAGAGAGTTGGAGACTTTAATCATGTAGCTGATGATGCTGATTCTGAATATGTATTTGGATATTGGTGTAATACAACCAAAGCTATAAGTCGATTACACTTAGAAAGTGCTTATAAAACGGATTCTGATTATAACATACAAGGCAACGAAATTACTGATTCATCTAATTTAACTTCAATAGCAGATGGAGCACAAGGAGGTGCTTACGTCAAAGTGAAACTTGCATATGCCTCGAGGACAATGAAAACGTACGTCAATGGGTTCGAATCGACTTCAGCCACTAACCAGACGGCTTCAAGTGGATCGTATGCTTTTACTGCAATAAATGCGTTAACAGGAGATAATGTTACTATATGTAATAATAATGGAGTAGAGGAATCTGATCCAGCGTTGGAGTCACAGCCTTATGGTGGTATTAGCTCTTTATCTTATGTGTACGCAAGATCGAACAAGGTGAAAGTAATTTACGATGCAAGTACAGTTAATCAAAGTGCCACGAATAAGCTTTACTTGAACAAATCTTCGACCACAGAGCAAACTTTTACATTTACAAACTCCAAATGGAACTTTTTGGCTTTCCATGTTGTTGACACAGATAAAACGAAATGGAAGGATTTATTTGATACTGATTTCTTTGGTTCTAATCCATCAGTCTCGAAGGTATTAGTTCTCTCGCAAGCAGGAATGGTCTGGCAGCAGACTAGTACAGACAATATCGATATCGATATTGACTATGATCAAGGCTTTTACGTAAAGGTAGTTGGTGCTGATACAACAATGACAAAAACTGGTAAGCAGATTAGAGGAATAAGAACGGAGATAACAGCTGGTATAAATTTTATGGGTTATCCAAGTGCAGATACAAGTATCAGCGGGAAAACCTTATTAGGTTATGCTCCAGATGATACTACCAAACTAACTTACGAAACTCTATTTATGTGGTTCGAAAAATTAATAGATCCGGAAGGTAATAATCTGGATATCGCAGCTAAAAGAGAAGATGGTGAAACTTTGGAGGACATTACGGAAGCTAATTTCACTTTTAATCAAGGCAAAGGTACTATTGTATATGCTCGTACTCCTAATGGTTGGTTTAATTGGGGTCTTATGGAATCGCCCGGATTGATAGGAGATATTTCAGGGGCAGGGTCAGTACCGGATGGTAATGTGGACAATCTAGATGTAATAGCGTTGGGACAGTACTTGGCTTATAAGGATCAGGGAAAAAGCACAGTAGAAGGGATGGAAGAAGCAAAGAGATTTGAGCAATGTAACTATAATAAGAATCTTTATATCGACATAGGTGATGCAGTGATACTTGCATCAAAAGTAGCGGGTCTAGCAGCATTCGCGGACTTAGAAAACCTGGCTGTTACACCGTCTGGGTACAACCCTGATCCCTATAGTTTCGAGGACTCCTCAAAGAAGACGACGTAATTATCGAAGTCAAATTCTCAAAATATAAAAAATATAATATATAAGTGTTACGTTTATTCATATATTATAATAAGTGAAGGATTACTCCAGTAGGGTATATCTTGAATGAATGGTATCAGTCGAAAACAATGATCTTTACTTATGGACAGAGAATAGGAACATGACCATTATGGAATACAAAGACAATGAATATGAGTACAATGAGTACCCATGCACTATACTGAAATACAGGGCCAGTTCTATTTGGCAGAAGCTTGCCGGATTACATTTAGTCATTAATGTCAGCAGTGCCGCGGAGTACCCGAAATGGGAAGATATCTATCAATATAAGTCATATAATTTGAATGGAGAATCTCCGCAGCTGCAATGTGTAGACACAGGTTTCGAGGAAGATGGGTTGGTGCAGAAGAATGATTGGGTCGTGAAAGAGATATACGAACCTACAAATAACTTGCTATTAGCAGGGAGAATAAAAAGGTCGTTAGTGCCAGTTTTGGTGGAGGATACAAGTGGAACGAGAACTACTACTATAAGCACAACAACAACTACTACAACAACAGACTCAGAAGGAAACGTTGTGACAACAGAGACTACACGTGATGTAACCACCAGCGAGTCACCCAGAGAAGATACCATAGAAGAGGGAGTACTGGCAAATTTCGTGAACACGACATTTACTATAGACCGAATAAAAGGAATAGCGAATGAGCATGGCAACTTGTTTAACGAGTCCAGTTATAGTGCTTCTAACCCGAATCAAGTGTCTCAAACCATAGAATTTCGAGAAGGGTATACGTGGTTTGGATTGTATATAGCTCCAGCAGATGGGAATAGAATTACGGACATACTAGACAACAATACTGAAGTGTTGAACCAGAGGGTTTTTGGAGAGATGTCGCAATCTACATATGCAAATTCCATAGGATCCAATGTACCTTCTTGGACAAATAAGTCTTATATTTTCGACAACAACAGAGGGCATATAATGTACATACCACCAGATGGAGACGATGATATCGTGGAGAGAGTGTACTCAATGACGATTCATGGTGACATTAAGGAAGACCATGATATAATAATGTACCCAGGTTGGTCATGGATTTCCTATCCTAGCATAGTCGAAAGAGATGTATCAGAAGTTTTCCCGCATGCTCAGATTGGCGATAAAATTTTAGGGGCACATGGACAATCAACTTACTTGAACAGATTCGGTTGCATAGGTTGGTCTAATCCTAGTTTCAAGTTAAAGCCATCTCAAATGTACAAAGTGTTTAACGCTGGGAACGACGCAAAGATAGAGAACATAAAATTTAGTGATACTAGTTCTAGTAACATAGTCACAACAACTACTACAACGACTACAACTACAACCTACAGTAAGGACGAATCAACTGTTTTGGCGGTAGTACAGGAGAATGAAAATGAGGAAGATGAATCGGTAGGTAGTAAAGGATCAGGCGTAAAAGATGTGCTGTACAAGATACGATGTGGTTGGAACGAGATGCAATTCGGACACAAGAAAGCCGGGTTAATAGGAAATGTCATATTGAATCCAGAAATAGGAGATAAAATATTACTGGAAAGTGCAAGTAGTGAGTACAGCAAAATATTCGGGACGGAAAGGTGGAGTGCAACTTTGATCATAAAGCCCAATATGACATATAAATATTACTCCCGACGTGGTAGGTTTCTGAGGTCCATCACGTAAAGTAATTAAAACCATAAAATCAATAGATAGAATATAGAGAATATATTTTATATTCTGTTGTTTATATAGTAGAGTACATTATTATAGGTACAATAAGCATAAGCACAATGGTATATGCCTCTTTCGAACCAACATTGAACCATGTGACAGGACCCACTACTGCAGGTATACAGTTCTTTTACATAGTGGATCAGAATGGTCAAAGAATATGGGAAGGCGGGGACGTGAACGGATCTATTGGTGCGTACAGTGCAGAAATAGTCGACGGGAAAGTGAACTATTTAGAATTGCGAAGTCATAACGAGTACGATCCTTCTACGTATGGCTGGACTCCGGTGGATCAGATAAATGCAGGTTCACCCGATTTAACAAGCAGTACCTACTGGTATGGAAATGATTTGACAATAGCACAAATGTATAGTGGTGAGGAAATAGCATTCAAGTTCAAGCGTATCTATGAGAGTCAGGTATATTATCATCCTGTAACTATTACGGGAAAATTTGGGAATGCCGAGGACACGATGTTGATAAATGCGAAAACAACTGGGTCATTAATGAAAGATAACATGATCAATACATATGGTTCAAGTGATCCTTATATTAAGTTTACAGTAAATTTAGATGAAAGTATTGTAAGTGAAGAGTTGGAAGTAGTAAACGAAGAAGAAAAAGAGTCTGAAGAGGCGAAAGAGACAGTTGATGAATCGAAAGAGCCTGAAGTAGAATCGAAGGAGACAGAAGATGAATCGAAAGAGCCTGAAGTAGAATCGATAGAGACTGAAGTAGAATCCAAAGAGACTGAAGAGCCTGAAGAGTCCGGGACATCAGAAGTCTCAGAAGCACATGTGAATGAGGAATCGGTAATTCCGGAAGATAAAGAAGAAGTCACGGAAAAAGCAGGGGACGCGGAGTCGAACATAACACCATCCACGACCGAGGCATTAAATGGTGAGGAGGAAGTAGAGAGCAACGAGGAAACGAAAACAGAGGACCCTGATAATATAGTGATAACATTATTAGGTCTTAACGTAGATGTCATGATGGGAATGAAAGCGGAAACATTAGCCTTTCCTAGTGTATCGGAAATATTCAATTTACCAATAGGAGTAATAAAGGTATCCACTCAGAGTTTTAAAAGAGCTTTTCAATTTAAGCCACCTTCAGGTACCCCTCCTTCCCAGATGGAAACAACTGGAATGAAATTCAGATTCAATCGAAATTCTAGTTACCCTAATTCTGTGCAGACGACACAATCAATTAATAATCCTATGAAGGGAATATTCCCATTAAACAACGAGGAATTCTCCAATATTGGAAACATTAGCTACCCTCAATTAGTATCAAACATAGGTGATGACACAACAGAGCAGCCGAAGGTACCATATGAATATAAGGATGCTGAAAACACCATTCCTCACGATTACGTGAAATGCATAGCTCACCAGTGCTTCGGTTCTCCAGCTAATTATGTAACTTTGGAAAATTTGAGTACCTTATATAGTAGCTTGGAGTCGAACAGTGTTGGACCTATGAACGAGGTGTGGTCATCTTGTAAGTCCCCATCACATGGAACACCTGGTCTCGACGTAAATACGGGAATATATGAATACAAGTCGGGCGTAACAGGCGATGCAGCTGTGCTTCAGTATCCTACCTTAATTTCGAACTGGATGTATAATCAAATAAAGTCAAAGAAAAGTGACAGATTGTTGTCGTATGATGGGATACCCGATAGTGACGGATTCTACGAGATGCCTCTTCGGGCTGGCGACGTAATCTCATTTAAAATGACAATAGAGCCATCTAACGACCAGCATAAAGTGACCTCTGTATTTACTGACGACGAGGAAGGAAGACTGAAATGTAAAAAGTCATCCTCTAGAGCATACGAGATACTATTTTATATGGATTAAAAGAGAGAGAGAGAATCAATGTAATAATAAAAGTAAAATAGATAATACACACATTATATATTATATAATAAGCTGTAATAGTAGCACAATCTGTAATGTGGTACTGTTACATTTTACGTAACACTGATACGAAGTACAACCGTTTAACGTACAATGGTTCTACGAATGATCTAAGGCGTAGATTAAGGCAGCACAATGAGGAGATAAAGGGAGGAGCGAGGTACACAAGTGGAAAGGGGGGATCATGGGAGTATTGTGCAATACTATATGGATTCCCAGATCATGTGAATGCTTTATCCTGCGAATGGAGAATAAAGTGTCCATCTGGTAGACCAGGTAGAAGAGATAATAAATATAGAGGACCGGAAGGGCGAATTAGGTCATTAAACGAGGTATTAAACACAAAGAAGTGGACCGGGAGGTGCCAAGAGGATAACAGCAGCATGCAATTATATATGGAGGTGTTGAATGAATATGCAAAGGAGATAGAGGAAGAGAAACTACCAGAGAATATTGTAGTCATGAAAGTGGAAAGTATAGATGCTGCCATAGAAAGGGAGGTTTAATACGAAACCGTAGATATAAAAATTGATGTATGCACAGAATAAATCAGACTCTTTGTGTATACAATATTTCATAATAATTTATAAAAGATGTACACGTTATGGAAACACATAGAAAGTAATAATGGAATGTGCGATTTAGAGGATTCTTTGCTTTCGTCTTATGATACTGCTGGAAAAGTGGAAGATACCGTTATAGAGAACAAGTCTTGCTTATTACAAGAAAGTGCTTATACAGAAAACTATCACCCTGCACTAGATGAAATAAACGATTACGCCGATTGCCAATACAATATGGGGCTACGTGTACTAATTATAATAATGCTATGTATGAGCACGGTATGCCTGATGTACATTTGGGGAATTCTTCTGTATTTCATGAAATCTCAAAATTTTAGTAAAATAGAAGAGAATGGAATAAAAGGAAATGATAAAGATGAAGAAGGTGAATGCAAAGAGGAGGAGGAAGACAGCTTTCGTTCATATGAACAAAGAAGTGCTGGAACTAATAACTCAACTAGGAAAGAAACGACACATGATGTAGTTAAGGAGCACTCGACAATACCATCCACTCCTTCGTTGGTATTTGGGTTAGGTGATACCAATTATAAGAAGGCGTGCAGGCTAAGCGAAATGATAATAATTTTTGTAAACGACTATATGAATTATTGGTATAAGAAGGTAACCATAGGAGAGGAGGATATAACCCACAAGTGGCATCCTTACTTGTTAACTAACGATATAGAAATATCTGGTTTCATAATGATTCGTATAATGAATTCTAGGTTATTGGATATATCCGCAGGGTTAATGGAGTACATAGCGGTAATATTATCATCAGCTATATTTCACGCGTTATTGAAGGGACCGAGGCAGATTATGAACGACTTGACCCAATTATACTCAGTAAGGCTACCATCTAATTGTGTTTCTATATATAAAATAAAAAGGATTAGGTCCTATAACGAGAATGCTTTGAAGATAGCATATAGCAACCATATAAAGGAGGTTCAAGTGAACTCAGACGAGAAAGCGAGGATCGCTCATTTTGATAAGTTACCAGATATGGATAAAATAAGGGCTTACAACGAAGAGATGAAAAAGTTGGTATTGCAAATTTTATCTGAAATAGAATGGAAGGAAGTATTACGAACTTTATCTAGAATTTATAATGGACATGACGAAGAAGACAACGAAAGCGACTATTGTCTATCTCCTCGTAGAGTGTCAGCAGATTCCGAGCTTGAGTATAGAAGATCGCTACTGTAATGGAACGACGGTGGTTAAATGATTAATATTACTACAATAATAGAAAATAATAAAGAAAAAGTGTTAATTTCATCGTATTTATCGTATCTTAATTATTTTTAATGTCAAAGTAATCTTTTATATCAGTAACGTTATAGCGTGTGTTAGCCTCGCAAACGAAGAGGCATTGAGAATACCTATGTTTACCATTGGTTACGAGGAGCCTATCCTCATAGGTATCGTAAATGTACGTCCAATTTTCGGGTGGTTCTCCTTGTATATACCTTCGTACAGTGAAATCGAATCTATTCAAGCAGTAGGATGAGAACTCTAATGCTTGGAATGTAAATACAGCGTCAGTAAGGTGCTTACTAATACTAAATGGTAGTTCGTAACCATATTCACCAAAGTCGTCAACTATAGATTCGCCATCAATCCCTACCATTAATAGTCCTGTTTGTCTATATGTGGATAAGCAAATGTAATTCCCAAATTTAAAATCTGTATCCTTCAAATTAAACTCTGACTTTATATAATCTATTCTTTCCTTATCGTTTTCTACCATATCCAGTACATTCATCATCTCAGGGAAATCGCCGTAGATGAGCTCGATTTCTTGGATAGATGATTTCCTGACATAGTGAGAGTCTGTATCTCTAGAGATAATTTCATCTTCGTGAATCTTAGAATTTACATCACGTTCGAGTTTTCTTTTTTCTTCTTCTAATTTTTTATTATGGTTAATCATAAACTTTTCGAAAATATTTTCTGATATAATCTTGTCATACAGATCTTTCTTTTTTAAACGGCGATAATCTCGCAAGTTCCTGGATATTTCGTAAGTGTTGGAGCATAAAGTTAACAGTTCCTTTAAACTGTATTTTTCTAGAGGTTTATTTTTGGCTAAAATAGATTCCATTTGTAGAGGTAAGAGAGAATATATAAATATGATAATATGATACCTAGAGGATGTATCATATTATTTAGAATTGTCAATTTTTATTCGAGTCTGCGGTATGACCAAGTATCCAAATGTACTCGTCATTTAATATTTTTTCGTTCTCTGAATGAGCCTCTTTATTTATTTTTTCATTTCTAATTTCCTTTGCGTAACCACTACAAACTCCGCAATGATCCTCGTTAGAGTACATTAT
>MDTG01285548.1_pt1 | contig 13415 bp, 14 predicted proteins | sample 811421 | NCBI WGS metagenome assembly MDTG01 (sample SAMN05326645, study PRJNA326480) | marine metagenome | isolation source: seawater | place: Pacific Ocean: South East | collected 2011 | reverse complement strand
TTCCTGGAACAGATAGACCAATTGCATCTGGATTTGACTCAGAAAGAAATTGAAGTACGTATTTACTTGGCACGTGTCCCTCGAAAAAATAACCTTCGGAGGAAACAGCTGTGTGGCAAGATCTATATACAGGTTCGATTCTTAAATCATCTTTTATCATCATAAGACTTTGATGATCTTCAGTTCTTACAGAAAAACCACTATCTTCCATATGATCAACCCACTTTTTACAACAACCACATGTAGGTGTTTTATGAACTAGTAAATTGAATTGTGAATTAATATTCTTCTTATCAATATCAGATGATTCTGCTGATAATGTCATCAAGAATGTAATTAGAATTAAATAATTTTTTAACATGACCTTATTTTACTATCCACAGGAGTAGGCTAGCTATTTTAATTTTGAAGCAACTATTTATTTAATGTCTATAATTACACTGTAATACATTCATAAAATTGAAACTGCCCAGACTTACCATCATAGGACTTCTTTTAGTTTTTATTTTTTCCTGTGCAAGCGGTGGTTCAAGTCAAGAAACTATTCCAGTTATAGATAACAATCCTTCAGCGGAAAGGGATCAGAGAATACCATTTAATGACTTCACAAAAAGTATGAGCACCCCTTGGGGAGAAGCTTCCATTGAATATTCTATGACTAGTCACTACCCAGCTTCTGGTTGGCCATCTAATGATAAATACAAGATAGAGGATTACGGATTTCTCAGTGTTACAACCAATGCTAAGCATCCTGGGGATTCATATAATCCTGATGAAGTATCCGAAGCTGGCCCTTATACGAATAATGCTCAGTGGTTTGAAGCCGATCTTAATGGCGATGAGTATTCAGACCTAATTTATATTGGTAATAATTGCTGCAACCGGGATTATGTTTTAGAGGATCTTATGCTGACTTTTATTAATAATGGAGAAGGTCATTTTGAGCTATCTTCTGACATTTTTTTAGATAATCAATTTCCATGTGTCAATGGAGGGAAGAGTTGGCTTTCCAATAATGAGAGTACTCTTCATCCTTGTGGCAATCAGGCCGATTATACTAACGGCAAAATAGTAGCTGATTTCAATGGAGATGGTATGAGCGATTATTACGATACCAGTATCCTATATCTCAGCAATACTGAAGGAAAATTAGTTAATAAGAGTTTTTCTAATCTGCCAGAGTTATTCTTTGAACCCAATCATGGACAGATATTTGTTCATGATGCTGCTTATGGAGACTTGGACGGAGATGGTGATTTAGATATTTTTGTACCTATTTCTGACTATACCAAAACTGGTTATAGATTTGGAGGTGACGAAGATCCGTGTTCAGGTTGCGTAGAAAACATACCTTTCACAATGCTTATCAATGATGGCGAAGGAAATTTTGAAGCAAATCATCTCTTACCTCAGTTTGATAATTGGGTTGAAGTTGATTACGACAATTGGGGCAATAATATTGATCAGCTATGGCCAACGACTGCCACAATAGGAGATTTTGATAATGATGGTTATGGCGATATTGCTCTGGGCTGGTTTAATCCAATAATAGCTGACCGTTACGGATTTTCAAAAAATAGTTCAGGAGTTGTTTATTTCAATGATGGGAATAATGATTGGACAAAAAGACAACATGTTGAGTTACCTGAAAATTTTTTTGGAGATAATGGGAATGCTAATGATATGGAGGTCATGGACTTTAATAATGATGGTTACATGGATATTTTGCTTGCTTCAACAATCCATGAACCTTACTACCATTCTAGGGTTATTCAATTTTTTCAAAATGATCTAGGAAGGTCATTTATAGATATAACCTCAAGCATTAGTCCAGACCATAAAAAGTATGCTGATGGGAATCCATATTCTCAATGGTGGGTTGGTCAAGGCAAACTTCACATCTTAGATTATGACCATGATGGCGATTTAGATATTGTTGATACAAATACTAGAACAAGTGTTTATTTAAACAACCAAAATTCTTTTGATCTTTATGACAATTTTGTAGATACAGATGAAGATGTTCTTCTTTGGCCTGTTGAGATTGATGGCAAGTACCATTATGATTTTATTGGATCTCACAATCAAATTTGTAACCAAGAAAGCTGTACTACAAATTTCTATCAGCTACTTGATCCACCTTCTTCAGTATTAGCCGATGATTTTTTTCAAAAAACTCAAGGCTTCATAGATTCAATTACTCAGGCTAGTTATCTGGGAGACTATTTAAGAGAAATGCCTGATCAAAGCAAAATACACTATCAGGCTAACTCTTCAACCTCATCACTTGGATACATTTCTCGCAATAATAACTTATCTGTTATGACTGGACGCCTTAGAGGGCTTCACAATGGTAACTACCTTGGAGTTATGTTTAATCAAAAGAACTTGAGATTCGGACATATAACATCTGAAGTATCTACTTATTCAAACAGTAATACAAAGTGGTTTGGAAGAGGAGATGCAAAACTTTCTCTTTTTATAAATGAAACTTTCCTCGAATTAAATGTTATTCAGCTTGCTAGTTTCGAATTCAGTATGGGTTACCTTATAAACTCTACTAATGTTGATAATTTTTCAGAACAAGGGAGCTCTGTTAACCTAAGCTATAAGGATAATACTTTTAACTACCATGCAAAATTTTTAAAATTTAATTATGGAGTGGATTTTAATGACTTTAGTATTAATCTTTCAGGCGGGAAAAGAGATCAAATGCAGCATCAAAGATTTTATATGAGCAGCCAAGATGGTTTAGTCTTTCAATCTGAAGGTAACATCTCTAATGAATATTTATCTTTTAATATTGTTAGAGATTTTTACTATTTTCAGGCAATAAAAGGTTCAAATTCAGATATGAAATTTGTAGGTGGAATTCAAGTCAATTTTTAATTAATGATATATTTTATTACTCTATTAATTCTCTCTATAAGTTTATGGATTGGAAATTCGGCTTTATCTTTATTTTTGGGAATACTCTTGGCTTTATTTTACAAACTACCTAATGACTTTTTCACTCAGAAATATGGATCCAAGATTTTACAAACTGGTATAGTTTTTTTAGGCGGCAGCCTCAGCATAGGAACCGTGTATCAGACTAATACAGATTATTTTTTATGGATATCTGCTTTCGTAATTCTTGCATTTGCAGCTGTGTTATTTCTTGGAAGGTTGTTAGGAGTTTCGAAAAATCTCTCTTTCCTTCTTGCCTCGGGAACAGCAGTTTGTGGAGGTACAGCAATTGCATCGGTTGCTCCCTCAATAAAGGCAAAGCCTGAAGAATTAACTACAGCAATAACAATAGTTTTTCTATTAAATGCTTTAGCTGTTTTATTATTTCCGCTTTCTAACGAGTATCTGAAGCTTGATGATGTACAGTTTGGAGCATGGGCTGCATTGGCTATACATGATACGGCTTCGGTATTGGGTGCGGCATCAAGTGTCAGTGAAGTCTCCGTGGAGGTTGCTGCTACATTAAAAGTTGCTAGAACAATTTGGATAGTTCCCTTGGTTATTTTTTCTGCATGGCTGTATCGCAATAAGCGCAATGGTTCTGGTTTGCCAATTTTTGTTATTTTTTTTATTGTTGCAGCTTTATTGAATTCAATCCTTCAGCCCAATGAAGTTATTGTTGATTATCTAAAAATGATAAATAGAGTTTGCCTTTTGACTGGTCTTTTTTGTATCGGTACACAGATAAATAAAGAAAGTTTAGCTCTGCTTGAATTTAGACCCATACTATTATCCTTAGCAGTCTGGGCAGTTATTATTGCTAGTTCTTTATATTTAGTCTTAAGTTTCTAGTTAGAATTTTCTCTTTTGTTTTTCGCATTTACCTTTAGCCAAAATTTCTATCTTGGGATCCTTACCTCTCTTGCCATCTACTCTTTTTAACCAAATATCTCCTTTAATTCTTGCTTTACCGGTAAACCAGTTTATTTCATTGGTAAGCTGATAGACATCCACTTTATACTCAGGATAGTTAGGATGCATAACTCCATTTTCAAGAAAATGGGTTACTAAAAGTCCAGTTTCTTTTTTTTCTTTTCTCCAGTCACTTTGCGTTATCCATACAGGGGCTGGTTCAATAACATAGTCCAATTTCAGCAAGTCATCAGAAGATTCGTCTATAGCCCAATACTGAGTTACGTCTATTCTATTTTTGTCCCATGCATCTTTATTAAGGGTCTGTTTTGCCCTATTAAGAAAAAATATAGATTGTGTTGTGGTTACAGCAACATTTTTAGCTATTTCTACTGCCTCATTAAAATAATTTCGTCTAAAGTCTTCATATGTTATTGAATAATTGCCTTCTAATTCACAAAGTACTTTTTTTTCTGGCTCAGAGTAAACACAATATGAAATTGTTAAGAGGCAACATAAAATTATTTTATTCATATCTAATGTAATTAAGCTTTCTTATAAGTTATTTTGAAGAGGTTATTTGTTTTATGAACCTAACTTCCTCTTTGCTATAAGGTGACCCATCTACTCTCAAAATATCATGAAACCAAACCTCAGGTTCTGGGATGGTTTCATTCTCATCAAGGTAGTCTCCTTGCTCTTTTTTCTTTTTCAAATCCAATATTGTCGACCAGCCAAAATGTGTTTGACTCTTTCCTGCGACAAGACCCCAATTAAAACACCCCACTTTATTTTCTTTAAATATAGGGAGACTAAATTCAAAAGTAGAACCGAATTCGCGTGCCATATATTCCGTACATATTAATGGTCTTTCAAATTTTGCCAATCTATCTATTGTTTCTTGAAGCTTTTCTCCTTCATAAGTATGAAAAGTAATTACATCTGAATTATTTCCATTGCATTCAATTACCTCTTTTCCAACAGATCCGTCTAGACAAGCTGTTAGAGGTTGAGATGGCCTTACTTCTAGAGCCCACTTCCAAACTAGTTCTAATAAAGTAATTGCTTTTTCGCCTATCCCAAATTGCCCAGGTTCGTTGTAAACATCCCACATAAGGATTCTTTCATCATCATTAAAATCATGCAGTATCTCTTGGACGTATTTTTGAAGTCTTGGTATCTCAGTATGTTTATTATTCTCATGAATCTCATTTACAAGCGCCATCCCAGGACTTTGCTTCCAACCTGAATTATGAACTCCCCTGACTGGTCTTGGTTGTTTACCAAGTTTAGGAAAAGGTCTGTGGCAATCATCAAATAGAACCAGAGTAGGTTTAATTTCAAGATTATGACAAATATCAAGGAACTCATTTAAGTTCTTTTTAAAAACATCTGATTCATTCCAAAGAAGGTCATGCAAATAAACTCTGACTGAGTTAAATCCCAAGTCTTTTGCCCAAGAAAGTTCTTTTTTATTTATTTCATTGTCATATGTTTCCATTTGAAACATCTCAAGTTGATTTATTGCATTACTAGGCAAGTAATTGCAACCTACAATCCAACCTTGTTTCTTATACCATTCGAAAGCTTGCTCTTTATTCCATGTTCCCATTATTTATATGTCCTCAAGCATTTGGTCATGCCTTTTAAGAAGATGCCTTGTCTGGCTATCTCGCATTGTTCTTTGAGGCGAAAGGGCATTGGATAAGTAACCCATTCACAACTTTTGCAGGTCTTAATAAAAAGACTAAATTCATCTGTTAGTACTTGAGGAGAGAAGTTAAAAACACATAAAGTTAATATCAAAACATAAGCCTTTTTCATAATTTTTTTATCCTATAATTTATACTTAAGGCGCATGACTATTATAAGCACAAAAGATCTAGATATATATTTAGAAAGGACCGCTCCCCGTGAACATGGACAACTTTTTTATATTGGAGGTACGGGCGGAGATTTAAGAAATCGACCAAATCAACTTGACTCTCCTCTAACGAAATTCTTCGAAGTAATAAGTTATGATCAAAGAGGTTTAGGTCAAACTTCAAAACCCCCTGGTAGTTATTCAATGCAACAGTACGCTGACGATGCGGCAAATATCTTAGATGAACTTAATATAGAAAAAATCCCGGTTATGGGCGTATCTTTCGGTGGAATGGTTGCACAAGAACTTATTAAAAGACATCCCAGTAAGGTAAGTAAACTTGTATTGGCTTGCACCTCTTCTGGTGGAGAAGGGGGATCATCATATCCTTTACATGAGTTAGAGAAATTAGATGCTGAAAGTAAATTAGAAAAGAATATTAAGTTAAATGATCTGAGGATTACCGACAACTGGATAGAAGAAAATAAATCTTTATGGAATTCTATCAAGGAGGAGTCCAAGAAAAGACAAAATTATATTACAGATCCCGAGAATCTTATGAAGCAGCTTTTGGCAAGAAAAGAACATAACACATTCAGTTCCTTACGAGACATAGATGTCCCAGTACTTTTAATGGGAGGTAAGTATGATGGAATAGCTCCTGTGACGAATATGCAAGCTCTAAGCGTTGAGATTAAAGATAGTCAATTGAAGTTCTATGAAGGTGGTCACTTATTTTTAATTCAGGATAAGACCGCTTTTCAGGATTTAGTTAAGTGGTTATTGCTTTAGATTTGCTATCTTTGAGGCTGTTTTTTCCCAAGATGACTTTATCTCAGAGTCTATAGAGCTAATATAGGGAGGAATGTTGTATCTTTTTAAGATCTTCCTCGCAATTTCACCATTCTCATTAATATCGATATCTATTATATTCAAGCACGCATGATCCTGGTCGTATTTCGAAGCAAAAGAAATATCAACATCATTTACCCAACACATTATTGCCGCATTGACTGCACCATGCAAAAAGGCCGCCATATTATTCCAGTCTTCTTTAATCAGTTCTTCTAACTTGCAAGTAACTCGATTATAGAATTCATCAGCATCTTCAGTACCACCTATCATTTCCTTTGCTTTAGAGTCTTCAAACAAATAACCAAATTTTTTGATGTCTGTTTTAACTAGTAATTCAGGATCCCACTGATACTCTTTTAATGAAGGAAAACATTCTATTTCTAAATTTCTCCTTTCAGCTATATGCCTAGCTGTTTGTAAAGTTCTAGGAAGCCCAGAGGAAATTATTCTTTCAATAAGAAAATCTTTTGTATTTTCATCAATTATAACTGCTTGCTTTTGACCATTTTCAGTGAGATTGACTAGGTCTGGATCTTTAACCACCCCACCTGTTCCTGTGTAATCAACTTCACCATGACGAAATAGATAGAACCGTTTTCTTAAGTTTCCATCCAAGGATTGATGAGGCTTTTTATCCATCTCCTAACTCTTTCTGGTTTATGAAGCTTTCAAATTCATTTAGGCAACCCGAATAATGAACTGTTTCCATATTTCTTTTCATCATCTCTCTCCAGTTAGCTTTAGATTGCTCTTGTTCGGGATCTTTATATCCATCTATCGAGCCTAATGTAAAACCAACATATTGAATCCACATGTTGATAAATATAAGTTTTGTATCAGCGAGTAACATATCAAAAGGATATTCATCCTCTATTGCTGAATTATTATGAATCAAGGATTGATAATAAACTTGAGTAAGCTCTTTTAATTTCAGAATCATGCCGCTTTCTAGTGAATAGGAATTGAACCATAGTTGACTAAATTCATTACTTGCAGGACCTGCAGCCCACATTTGCCAGTCAATTATTCCAATAGTTTTATTGTCAGTTGATTTGAATATATTATTTCCTCGAGCGTCACCGTGAGTGATAGTTCTTGGCCTCTTCTGCATTTCACTGAGTAATTCTTCTTGAATTTTCTTTCCATTCTCTGAATTATAGATTTCATTAATTTTTAGTATTGTTTCTTGCACTTCTGGAGTAACTAAGGAAAGTAATTCTTCTCCATAAACATCTTTCCATTTAGGCAATACTTTATCCCATGCTGTTTCTTCTTCTTCCCAGAAACTGTCATTTAGGGATTGCCAGTGGGCTTTATAGGGCCCCAAACCAGGTTCACCAGTTATAGGTTGATTCCAACAAGCCGCATGAAAAGAACCTAAATCTTTCATCAACATCGCCGTATCTTCAAAGTTCATAGGATTTTCAAATTGATCAAAGGGCATCCAACTTTCTTGATCAAAATCTTCTAGAACTAAACAAAATTCTTTGCATTCTTTATCTGCATCATCTTTAAATATTCCATAACATTCGGGTACTCTTATTACGTCTTTAACTTTTTTAATCAGGGTTGAATAGAAATAAACTTCTTTCGCATAAACTTGAGTTGCTAGACATAATTCAACAACCTCAGGTATTTCTTTAGTGCATTTAACAAAACAACTTTTAGGTAATGACTGGTTTTCTCTATATTGAATATTGAAAACTCTAAAAGCATCAGCTAAAACTCCTCCAGCAGTCATGCTTGTATCTAATTCAAATGCAGTAACTTCTGCTCCAAAGCAATTAGACAGAAATTCATTTGATACTTCATGAGGATAGAGAGGGTAATCTCTTATATATTCCGACATTTTAAAACTCCCTTTATATTAGATTTCCATAGAAGATTAACATATCAATTGTACGTAGATATAAAAAATAAATGGAAATTAAAAAGTAACTTGCTGCTAGAATTTGTTAATAAATACTCTCGATATAACATAGGGACATGAATCTAAAGATAAGAAGAATTTTAGGCTATTTGGGTTTAATTCCTTTTGTTTCTTTTTCGTTCATACCTTTGCTAGTTCCATTTCCTGAAGGATATGTCTTTAATCTACTACTCTCTTTTTACGGAGGGATAATATTATCTTTTTTAGGAGGGATAACTTGGGGATGGTCGGAAAACGAGAATCAAAAATTCTCTTTAGTTATAGGAATCTTTTTTTCATTAATAGGCTTTTTTATCGTCGCATTCTCAAATATGTTTCTTTATTACTGCCTGTGGCTTGGTTTGATTAGTTTTGTTGCCTTTTTCTTCTTTGAACTAAATGCCTCTGCGCAGATGCGAAACAGAGAATACAGAGTATTTAGAGGGTCTCTAACCTTCCTTGTAGCTATCTGCTATTTGGGAAGCTTGGCCACTTTCAATTGGTAACCCAGTCAAATAAATATGAGCATAAAAGAAGATATTAAAGAAACCTACAAAAGATTTGATGAAATCTTTATAGAAAAAATAGGTAAGTCGCTCGAGGAACTTCAAATGTCTCAAATTAGGAATCAGTTTAAGGAATGGATTGAAACTAATGAGCCCTTGTTTCCTGATGTGACACATGCAGAGGATAACTTTCTCTACATTTACCACTTTAGAGAGCTTCGAGAAATTAAGAGAAATGCTATATATCTTAGAGAGATGAATGATGAATCAAGATATGAAAGATTTATTCAAGAATTCTTTGATGAGAGCTCTCCTTCTGGTCTGCAGAATCTTAAGGTTCATCAACTCAATAATGAGTCTGACAAAGTTCGGTTCTCAAGAGAAGAAAATTCAGATGAAATGATCCATTTATGGAGAGAAGAAAGATTTTCGGCCTACTTATAGAGGATTATTCTTTATCTTTTTTTAGTTTCTCTAAACTCAGCTTATCTTTGAGACTCATAAGATAAGCTGCAGCTGACAATATCAGAATAGCTCCAGCTTCCCACATAACCATCATCCCATCCATGTCTTTTGTTTGCATGATAATCAGTCTACATAACGCTGTTATTGCTACTATTATGGGTAAAGTTACTGGTATACGATTCGTACTATAAAACGCTCCAACCATTGCCAATATCTCTGCATATATAAACAGCATAAATAAATCTGCCAATTCAATTCTTTGCTCTACTAACATCTCGTAAAGGTAGAGTGCTGAAGCAAGGCAAGTAGAGATACCTATTAAAGCAAGCAGCAGTTTCTCACTTGCTACTGTTGTCCAACTAAGACCTTTATCTACTCCTTTATTCAGGAATTCATTCAATTGTTTTTTCATAATATCACGCTATAAATATCCATATTAAATTCACCGCAAGAACTGAAACAGTTAATAACACACTGATTCTGTGTAGTGTAGCAAATCTTTCTTGATTACCCTCATCTCTGGCTTTATTTGTGGCGTTAATCATAGAGTTGCAAATAAGACCTGATAAGAAAGTAAATAAACCCACGAGATAAGTGATCAGGACGGTTGATCCTTCTAGATAGGTAACTAATGTAAACAATATGCCCGCTACCGCAATAGATTTGAATAATTTAGGAAAAAGAGATCTTAAAATTATTGGCCTACTTTCTTCAGGTAATTCCTTGAAGACTACCGGTGCCACAAAGACAGACTGAAATAATATCAGTCCGCAAATAACACCTGATATCAAGACTTGAATTAGTAATAGAGTATCTGCCATTTGTGTCTCCGTTTAAGGTACGTAATATATTCTTGAAATATTATCCGTTAATTGGCCTTTATCAAAATAGGTGGGTTTATATTGCTCTTTTACATACAAATCTACCTGATCATCATAATGAACTGAATTCTTATCTTGAGTAGAGCTTCCATATTGATGAATGCTCTTAGAGCTTTGTACCCCGTTTTTATCCCAACTGACATGTATGTAAAGTCCGTCTCCTCCAGAAGCTTTGAGATCTCCTTCGTCATCATTTCTTCCATATATAGCCCTCAAAACGTCAGGACCACCTTGCACAGCAATTTTTTTATTTCCCCTTACGATGAAATTCCTATCAGACCACAAAGGATTCACTTTCCCATAAGTCTGCTTTAATTCCGTTACGCAATCTCTAAAAGAGATTTCAGGATCTTGCGGAATTCTTTGACCTTGCTCAGATATCCATTCACTTGAAAGTACGCACACTCCAAGAGCTGCAGAGGAATTATTGAAATTTGTTCTTAGGTCCCATTTTTTTAAAAGATCTCTCGCATAATTGAGCTCTTCCGTCTCAAAATTTTTGTCAAATAGTTCTGCAATATATTTATAAGACCTCGATTGCGTAGAATATTTATTATCAAATTTAATATTGTCGAATTCTTCCTCTCCAATTTTTTCATTTTGTTTAAATAGTTCAATTGACCTATAAGCTCTGTTGGTCATTCTGGTTTGTAATCCTAGAGTAGGGGAGTAGTCCTTAGAATCTAAATTATCATCAGCATCTGTAACCTCGAAAGGATCTTGATTTGTACTAGCTATCCACCCAGAAGAGGGATTTTTTATTTGAGGAATACTTTCAAAGCTTACATACTCATCCCATAGAAGATCTGATCTAGTCCCATCTATTACATCTTTCCAGTTTATTCCCTCCTTTCTAGAGGGTGAAGAAGAGTTATGAAGAAAAAAGATATTATCTTCTTTGTCTGCAAAAACACCATTAAAGGAAATTATTGATCTCATCTTCATGGCATTTATCCATTCTTCAAGAGAATTTGATTTATTCATGGCAAACCATTGATTCACTTGCTTGATGTCTTCCATACCTGAGAACTTTAACGCGTAGTTTTTATCTCCAACTTCTAGCACGGGGCCATGCACTGAATATTTCGCCTCTCTTTTTACAGTCCATCTAATTGGTCCAAGTATCTTAACTGGAAGATTTATTATTTCTTTTTTAAAATCTAACCACTTATCATCAAACAAATATTGATCTTCATTTTCTGGGTTGATTTTTAATAAATAACTATCGGAAAGGTCAGGCTTGTTAACAGTAAAACCCCATCCTATGTTTTCGTTAAATCCTACAAAGATGAATGGAGATCCAGGAAAGAGACCTCCCATCATATTCCAGCCCTCATTACTCCTGATATGAGCTTCGTACCATGCAAGAGGACCATCAAGAGGTTGATGAGAGTTGATAATAATTCTTGTAGATTGATCGGAAGATTTCATAGAATTTACAGCGAAAACATTTGAGCCTGTAACAAACTGTTCATTCTTATATAGAGTTGTATATTCCTCTTGTATATCGGCTTCTCTCTGAAGTTTTTCGATGGAACTCACAACTCCTGAAAAAAATAAGTTTTGTATGGCGAATCCTGCAACAATATCTTTTTCTGTAATTGGAAAGAAATGATTAAAATCATTATCTGGATTTTTAATCATCCAATAGTTTATACCAGATGCGTAAGCCTCTATGATTTTACGAACCTCTTCATCCACATCAATTGAATAATTATCTTCTATTCTCTCTCTTATCTTTAAAACCTTAATTAAGTAATCTTGAACTGCACCGTTTGGACCATCTCTGAGCCCCATTTGTGCTCTATAGAGATACATATTTTCAGCTATATTTTTAAAGTCATCTTCTGCGTGGGCATAAGCTAATCCGAATGCAGCATCTGCATCAGTTTCTCCAAATACATGTGGAACACCCCAGACATCTCTGGTAATTTCAGCCTTGTAAGTGTTAGCCTTCTTTAGATAGAAATCCACCTCTGTCCTGTCCATAGACTGGCATGACACTATTATTAAGCTAAATTGAATGAGTAATAGAGCACGTAACATAATTATTTCTTTTTGTTATTTTATAGACAAAGGCTTTTATATAACAAAGTTTCTTTATAACTTTTTTTGAAGGATTTTGTGACCTTTAAGCTTCATAAGAATAAGAGATTGGTTATGTCGAAAATAAAGCTGATATGGCAGCTCAGAACTGAGATACCAATTATTTGAAATAACCTATTTTACTCCTGAAGGAGAGACTCTGGTTTTACCTTTTATTGATATTACTTCCACTAAATCACCTATAGAAAAGTTATAACCTCCAACTTCTTGTACAAGTGATATTGTTCGGCCATCATCCATATTAATTGTAAGCTGAACTCCATCAACTGCTCTTATGTTCTTTGACAAATTACCACCTAAAGTTGCGCCAATAGCTCCTCCAAGAACTGCTCCTATCTCAGACTCAGGTTTGGAATCGCTTACCCCACTTCCAGCAGCTGCACCAACTAAGCCTCCTACAATAGTTCCTGATTTAGTGTCTCCTTCAATCTTTACTTGCTTCAAAGATACTATTTCTCCGTATAAAACATTCGAAACTCTTTGAGCCGCATCTCGTTCATAAGTATCAGGTTGTAATGATGTATTAGCACAACTCAACATGAGTAAATTAATTGCCAAGAAGGTAATAATATTTTTCATAGTCTAATTTTGACAGAAAAGATGTCTAAAAGTTCTATGACTAACTTTATAGACTTGTGAATTTATCTAAATGGAAATCAGCATTACCAAATTGAGAATCAATAACTAGCAATCTTTTGAAGAAATGACCAACTCTTAGTTCTTCCGTAACTCCCATACCTCCATGAAGTTGAACAGCATTTTCTCCAACAAAGATTCCCGATTTTCCTATTAAATGCTTCAGTGCATGCACGGTTCTTTGAGAAAGCTGAGGATCTTGAACAGTCTCCATAGTCGCTCTAAAAAGAAGAGATTTACATTGCTCATATTCCATAAACATATCCACCATTCTATGTTGTAAAACTTGAAAGTCAGATAGAGGGTGATCAAATTGCTCTCTTTGTTGAGTG
>MDTG01180159.1_pt1 | contig 13415 bp, 13 predicted proteins | sample 811421 | NCBI WGS metagenome assembly MDTG01 (sample SAMN05326645, study PRJNA326480) | marine metagenome | isolation source: seawater | place: Pacific Ocean: South East | collected 2011 | reverse complement strand
TTTTAAATTTAATTATCACAAAAAATATATAATGATAAAAAAAGAAATTTATAAAAGACTATATAAAGATTACTCAAAAAAATATTTAGATAAAATAATCCTATCAGCTTTTTTTTCAATATTAGTGGCTGGGAGTACATCCTCAATAGCGTGGTTATTAGATCCAGCTATAAAGAAATTATTTATTGAAAAAGATCAAACGTTAATAATATTCATTCCGTTAATGATTATTCTTGCTTTTACCATAAAAGGCTTATCTTTATATTTTGCAAAGGCAACTATGATTGGAGTAGGAGAAGAAGTAAAAAAAAAAACTTCAGTATGACATGATTGATACTTTAATTGGAACTGATACACAAATTATTGACAAAAAACATTCAGGAAAATTTATTTCAAATCTCACATATGATGTAACTCATATTACAAACTTATTGAGTAATGCAATATTAACTTTGTTCAAAGATTCTCTTACCTTGATTGGATTATTAACAGTTATGTTTTTACAAAATTGGAAACTTGCCCTTATTTCAATTATAATGATACCTCTTGCAAGTATTTCAGCAAAAACTTTGGGGAAAAGAGTAAATAAAGTTACGACAGAAGCGCAAGAAAAATCTGGTTTTTTAACAACTTATCTTGTTGAATTATTTAAAAATCATAAATTAATAAAAATTTTTCAAAGAGAAAATTTTGAAAAAGATAGAGCTAATAAACATCTTGTTCAGTTAAAAAATAAGAATCAAAAAATTCAAACTGTATTCGTAAGAATGTCACCAATAATGGAGATCTTAACAGGAATTATGATAGCTGTATTAATTTTTTATTCAGGAAAACTTATGGCTAAAGGTGAGGTTGATATAAATAATTTCTTTTCATTTTTAGCTGCAATGATGTTGGCTTATCAGCCTGTTAGAGCATTATCAACATTGAACATGGTTTTAAATCAAGGTCTATCCGCTGCATCAAGAATTTTACCAATAATTGACCAACAAAATAATATTAACGATAGCTTATCTGCCAATTCTTTAAAAATTGATAAGGGAAATATAAAATTTAAAAATTTAAATTTTTCATATGATATTGATGAAAGTGAAACTTTAAAAACAGTTAATTTAGAATTTGAAGGGGGAAAAATGACATCACTAGTTGGTCATAGTGGTTCTGGAAAATCAACAATACTGAATTTAATTCCTAGATTTTATGACGCCCATTCAGGGGATATTACAATAGACAATCAATCAATTTATCAAAGCACAATAAGATCCTTAAGGGGTGAGGTTTCAATGGTTAGCCAAGAAACTACATTGTTTGATGATACTATTAAAAATAATATTAAGTATGCTAATGAAAATGCATCTGATGAGGAAATCTATAATGTAGCTAAATTATCCCATTGTGATGAATTTATAAACAATCTTCCAAACAAGTTCGAGACGTTAATTGGTGAAAATGGTATTAGATTATCTGGTGGTGAAAAGCAAAGGTTATCAATAGCTAGAGCTATGATGAAAAAAAGTTCTATCATATTGCTAGATGAAGCAACCTCATCGTTAGACTCAGAAACAGAGTCAAAAATACAAGAAGCCTTAAAAATATTAACAAAGAACAAAACAACTATCGTTATTGCACATAGATTATCTACGATTTTAAACTCAAATAATATTTACGTGATTGACTCAGGAAAAGTAATTACTAGCGGCAAACATGAAGATTTAATAGTTAAATCTGAATTATACAAAAACTTTTATGAAAAACAGATACAAAAGTAAATATGTTTTTATTTTACCAAATAATTGTATCATTTCTTTTATTATCTTCTCCAATAATAATCTTATTAAGAATTTTTAAAAATAAAGAAGATAAAAAAAGATTTATTGAGAAATTTAGTATACCCACGCAAAAAAGAATACGTGGCAAATTAATATGGTTTCATGGCGCAAGTGTAGGAGAAATTCTGAGTATTATTCCATTAATAAAAAATTATGAAAAAAACGATTTTATCGATCAGATTTTAATTACATCTAGCACTCTAAGTTCTTCAAAAATAATTAAAAAATTTAAATTCAAAAAAACAATACATCAATTTTATCCTGTTGATCATATTTTTTTAACTAATAAGTTTTTAAATTATTGGAGACCAAATTTAGCAATTTTTATAGAATCTGAGATTTGGCCATGTATGTTTAAAAAACTAAAAAATCAAAATATTCCTTTAATTCTATTGAATGCGAGATTAACAAAAAAAACATTTCATAGATGGATGAAAATACAAAATTTTTCAAACACAATTTTTAAAAAAATTAAAATTGCTTATCCTCAAAATCTTGAAACTAATTCTTTTCTAAAGAAATTGAAAATAAATAAGATAAAACTTTTAGGAAATTTAAAGTTTACAGAGAATAATGAAAATAAAAAATACAATAAAAAAAATAAATTAACATTAAAATTTAAAAGGAGAAAAGTTTGGATAGCATCGAGTACTCATGCAGATGAGGAAATTTTTTGTGCAAAAACGCATATTGAGCTAAAAAAGAAAGTTAAGAATTTGATTACAATAATTATTCCACGGCATATACATAGAGTAAATGAAATAACTTCAAATCTTGAAAAATTAAATTTAAAAGTTTCATCTCACAGCTCAAACATTAAAAATTTAAAAAACACGGATATATATATTGTAGATACTTTTGGAGAAACGGAAAAATTTTACAAAATTGGAAATTCAGTTTTTCTTGGTGGGTCTATTATTCAAAGAGGTGGTCAAAATCCATTAGAGGCGGCGCGTTATGGTGCAAGAATTCTACATGGACCTAATGTAGATAACTTTAAAGATGTATATAAATTGCTCAAAAAGCTTAATGTTTCAAAAAAAATTACCACATCGAATCAATTAGCTAATTTAATCACATTTAAAAATAACAAAAATATAGGTATTAAAATAAAGAAAATTGGAAAAATAATTTTAAAAAAGACTGTAAAAGAATTAGATAATCTTATTAATGATGAATTTAAAAAAACCTAAGTTCTGGGATTATAAAAGAATTAACTTATTTGCATATTTTTTATTACCAATAGCATTTTTAATACAACTTAAAAATTTTTTTAAAATAAAATCAAAAAAAAAATTAAAAATAAAAACTATATGCATTGGAAATATTTACATTGGGGGAACCGGAAAAACCTCATTGAGTATAAAAATTAATGAAATTCTTAAAAAAAAAGGGATTAAAGCTTGTTTTATAAAAAAATTTTATAAAAATCAAATTGATGAACAAAGACTCTTGAGGTCTAAAGGAAAACTTTTATCATCACTGAATAGGTTAGACGCCATAAACCAAGCAATTTCTCAAAATTATGAAATAGCAATTCTAGATGATGGTCTTCAGGATTATACTATAAACTACGATATTAAACTTGTATGCTTTAATAATCTTAATTGGATAGGGAATGGATTAACAATACCTGCGGGTCCATTAAGAGAAAACTTAAAGAATTTAGAGAAATATCAAGATGTATTTATAAATGGAAATGAAGAGAATGTAGAAAATATTAAAAAAATTATATTAAAGATAAATTCAAAAATTAATATATATGTTGGCAAATATAAACCTATAAACATAAATGAATTTGACAAAACAAATAAATATTTAGTTTTTTCTGGTATAGGAAACCATAAAACTTTCATATCGATGATCAAGAATTATGGACTTAATGTTTGTAAGGATTTAGAATTTCCAGATCACTATAACTATAAAAACAAAGATATAAAAAAAATTTTAAGATTATCTGAAGACATGAATTGTAAAATAATAACAACAGAAAAAGACTATTTAAGATTAAATAATAATAAATTAGATAAAATTAAATATATAAAATCCGATTTACATATCTTTGATGAAGATAGATTTATTAATCATATTTTAAAAACTAATGAATCAAATTAAGTATTTTTTTCAATTTTTATTTGTAATAATATTTTTCTCTTTTTTTAAAATATTAAGATATAGAATATCTTCATATCTAGGTGGAAAACTATTTGAAATAATTGGCCCATTTTTTAGATCAAGAGAATTAATTCTTACAAATATTAAGAGGGCTTACCCAAAAATAGACTTAAAATCTTCAAAAAAAATTTCAAGACAGATGTGGAACAACTATGGAAGAGTTTTTGCTGAATATATGTTTATTAAAGATTTTAGAGTAGGAAAACTAAAAGATAATATTAGCATAGATGGTCAAGAAATACTTGAGCAAATTAAAAAAAATAACAAACCAGTTGTTTTTATTTCTGGTCATTTTAGCAATTTCGAATTAATGGCTATGCATTTAGAAAAAACTGGTATTAATTTATCAACTATTTATCGACCTTTAAATAATTTTTTTTTGAATAAAGTTATGGAAAGAATAAGAAGAAAATATATTTGTAAAAATCAAATAAAAAAAGGAATTGGTGGAATGAAAAAACTAATAAAATTAAAAAAAAAAAATTATTCTACAGCACTGATGATTGACCAAAGAGTATCTGAAGGCATAAGCTCAAATTTTTTTAACGAAAAAGCACTTACCACAACTATTCCAGCTCAATTAATCAAAAAGTTTAGTATACCCGTTGTTCCAATTTTTATTGAGAGAGTAAATAATATAAATTTCAAGATAACAATAAATAAACCGATTACTTTTTCAAATAAAACCACAATGTCTGAAATAACAGAAGAGTTAAATAAAAGTTTAGAAAAAATGATACGTCACAAACCTGAGCATTGGATTTGGTCGCACAATCGTTGGAAATAATTTTATTTTTTGTTTATTTCTTCTTGTTTTTGAAATGCTTCTTTATAAGAAAAGTATGGTTCCTGCAATTCTACGTTCCAATAATTCAAATTTTCAATGCTTATTTCTTTTCCAGAAACTGCACACTTAACATAATCACCTGGTTCAATTATTTGAAAATTGTTAGGTAAATATTTTAATTTAGCTAATTTTTTTGTCATTTTTAGTTTATATACTTCTATATGAAAGTTGGAATAATAGGAAGTGGTGGCAGAGAACATGCAATTTGTTATAATTTAAAAAATTCTAAGAAAATAGAAGAAATTTTTTGCTTTCCTGGGAATGCAGGAACATCAAAAATAGCCAACAATGTATTTTTAGATTTAGAAAATTTTGAAAATATTAAAAATTTTGTATTAGAAAAAAAAATAGACTTAATTGTTGTAGGACCAGAAAAACCTCTAGTTGATGGTTTAGTTGATTATTTAGAGAAATTTAATATTAAAGTATTTGGTCCAAACAAAATAGCTTCTCAACTTGAAGGCTCTAAAATATTTACTAAAAAACTGTGTAAAAAATTTAATATTCCAACAGCTAAATTTGGAATTTTTAAAAATAAAATGGACTCAAATAATTTCATAAAAAATTCAAACTTTCCTATCGTAATAAAAGCGGATAATTTAGCTTCAGGTAAAGGGGTTTATATTTGTAATAATCAAGATGAGGCATATATCGCAATTGATGAAATTTTTAATGGTAAATTTGGAAAAGCAGAAAATTTATTAATAGAAGAATTTCTTAGTGGTGAGGAAATGAGTTTTTTCATTATTAGTGATGGAGTAAATATTAAAAAATTCGAAACAGCCCAAGATCATAAAAGAGTTTTAGAAGGAGATAAGGGAAAAAATACTGGAGGTATGGGAGCTTACTCACCTTCAAGACTTATTAATGACGAATTAGAGAAAAAAATAATGGATAAAATAATTAATCCGACTTTAAAAGGTTTGTCAGAACTAGGCTGTCAATATAAAGGTTTTTTATATGCGGGCTTAATGATTACAAATAATGAGCCTTATCTAATTGAATATAATGTAAGAATGGGCGATCCCGAATGTCAAACAATATTGCCTAAACTTAAAAATGATTTGATAGAAATTTTTTTAGCATGTTGTGATCAAAATCTTGATAAAATTAATCTAAATTGGTCAAATAAAAAAAGTTTATGTGTAGTAGTTTGTTCTAAAGGTTATCCTGACTCATTTAAAAAAGATGTAGAAATTAAAAATCTTAAAGATATTAAATTACATGAAAATAATTATCTTTTTCATGCAGGTACAGAAGAAAGGAACAATAAGATATTTGCTATTGGTGGGAGAGTATTAAATTATGTTTCTTTATCTGATGATTTTAGTGAAGCAAAAAAAAATATTTTGAAAAATATAAATGATTTAAATTGGTCTGGTGGATTTTATAGAAAAGATATTGGACACAAAGTAATTGAATAATGAGAATTATCTCTGGAATTTTTAAGGGTAAAAAAATTATTGAACCAAAAGATATTAATACTAGGCCTCTTAAAGATTTAACAAAAGAATCTATATTTAATATTATTAAACACTCAAATAAATTTAAAGTAAACTTAGAAACTTCTAATATTCTCGATTTATTTGCCGGTGTTGGATCATTTGGTATTGAGTGTTTATCTAGAGGAGTTAAAAATGTAATTTTTATAGAAAATTATAATGGTGCTTTATTAATATTAAGAAAAAACTTGGCTAATTTAAAATCCATTAAAAACTTCGAGATTTTAGAAAATGATATAAATAATAGTAATATTTTATCAAGACTTAAGAAAAAATTTGAAATAATTTTTTTAGATCCGCCATATAAAGATAAAAATTTATCAAATTTACTATCTAATATTTATTCTGAAAAAATTCTCTCCAAAACAGGGGTTATCATAATACATAGGCACAAAAATGAAAAAGATATATTGCCAAATCAATTTAAAATTATTGAAGAAAAAAAATATGGAGTATCAAAAATTATATTTTTATCTCTTTTGAATTAATATTCTATTTGTCTCTTTTTTTATTAATTCAACGGCTGGTTGATCAAATGGATTTAGCTTAAGATATTTGCCAATTAAAATCGTTTCTAAAATAAAAAAACAAAAAAGTTCTCCCAATGTTTTCTCATCTAATTTATTTATCTCAAAACTCCTAAATGGAATATTCTTTTTAACAAAAACTCTTTCTGTCGCTATTTTTTGGGAATAAATAATCTGACTAATTGATTTATTTTCTAGTAACTTAAATCTATTTAAAAATTTTTTATTAATTATTTTTTTAGAATTATTAGTTTTAGAAAAGAAAAAGGTAAAAAAATTTTTATCAAATCCATCTAAATAAAGTTGCATTGAGCTATGGTTATCTTTTGGCATAGTAGATATTATTGGCAATATTCCTTTTCCTTTTTTTCCTAAGCTTTCACTTACTAGCTGTTTATACCACTCGAGTAATCCTTCTAAATTTTTATTATAATTTATTAGTATTGAATTAAACTTTTTATTTTTAATATGACTTAAAATTGAGCTAACATTTAATAATAATTCATTAATAAACTTTTTATTTTTAACTAAACTATTCAATTGTCTAAATCTACTGGGATTGTAACCCATTAATTCTGCTGGCAGCATTCCAACTTCTGATAAGACAGAATATCTACCTCCAATAAAATTATTATGGTGAATTACTTCAGCCTTCAAATCTTCCGCCAACTTATATAGATAACTTTTTTTATTTCCTGTAATGAAAATATTATTATCTTTCTTTGACAAAAGAACATTGCTATTAGCAATTGTTTCAAGAGTATTACCTGACTTAGAAATAATTAAGTTTAAATAATTTTTTTTAGAATAATCTATTTCTGTATTTAAATTATCAACAAATTTTATTTTCTTTTTAATAGGCAAAAAGTTATAAATTGCTTTAGCACCTAATATCGACCTACCAATACCTATTATTCTTATTTCTAATTTTTTTTTTAATCTTAAGATTTTTTTTTGGTTATAGTCATCTTTATAGGTTGATTTAAGTGAGCTTATAATTCCACTTTTTTCTTTAATAAGATTTGATAAATCTTTTTTTACTTTTGAAAATATTTTTTGTTTCTTAAAATTTTTAAATTTAATATTTCTAGTAAACATTAATTCTTTTTAATTTCTTTAAGAATTAATTGTTCAATTGTACTAACACTTTCACTACTTTTTTCCTCAACATCAACTTTTTCTTTTGATCCCAATAACAATTCCTTTACATTTGTTTTTCTATTTGCTTCTTCAGGTTTTTTTTGATTTGGGATTGGAAGTTCATTATAGTTGGGCGGCATTACTAAAGGAGATTTTTTTTCTACTAAAAACTCTTCTCCACTTCTCTTATCTGGGGTAAATCCTTTTCGAATTGTATTACATCCAGATAACAAAGAAGCAACTATAAAAAAAATTAAGATTTTTTTAAAATTTTTCATTTCTATTTTTATCATTGCTATAAAAAAATTCTGTCATAATCATGATTATGACACCTAATGTAATAAATATATCGGCAAAATTAAAGATAAACCAATGAAATTCACCTACATGAAAATCTATAAAATCTGGAACTGCTTTATAAAAAATTCTATCAAATATGTTTCCTAAAGAACCCGCAAATATACTCATTAATGCATATCTTCTTAATCCACTATTTTTCATGCTAATATATAAAATCAATAAACTAACTAAAATTATTATCAAAGTTAATATATTGTAAAAACTTTTATCATTTAGAGAAAATAAACCGAAAGCTATACCTTCATTCCATATCAAATGAATATTTAAAAACTTTGACTCATATAAAGTATTATCATAATTTTTTTTAAATTGTTCAACAACATATATCTTAGATATTCGATCTAAGAAAAAAATAATCAAAACAAAAATAAAATTTATAAAAAATAAATTTTTTCTATTCTTAAAATTCATTATGAATGTCTCTTACAAGGATCAATGCTTATCTTCCAGCAAACAGGACACTTAATACCTTCGGCTTTCGTTGTTTCAACCATAATATTTTTATCAGTATTTTCAATAATTAATGCTTTTGAAGTTATGCACAATTCTGAAAAATCAATATCTTTTGACATTTCAAAATATTCTTTACTCAATTTAATTACTATATTTGCCTCTAAACTAGATCCAATTTCTTTAGATGACCTTTTTTCCTCTATACTAATGTTGCTAACATCTCTGATTTGAATTAATTTTAACCACTTATTAAATAATACTTTGTTTTCAAAGTTTTTTGGAAATTTTATGAATTTTTCTAAGTGAACACTTTTACCATTTTGTGTAATTAATCTAAAGATTTCTTCTGTGGTAAAAGATAATATAGGAGCAAACCATTTTAGTAATGAATTCAAAATAACTTTAAGTAAAATTATTGTTGACTGTCTTTTTTCTGAATCTATAGGGTCACAATACAAAATATCCTTTCTAATATCAAAATAAAATGCAGATAAATCAACCGTACAAAAATTTAATAACTCTTTATATAAATTGTGAAAATCGTAGTTTTTAAAATAATTTTTAAAATTTTCATTTAGAGTATAAATTTTATGCAACATAAATTGTTCTAATTCAGGTAATTTATTAATTTGTATTTTTTCTAATTCTAATTCCTCAAAATTGTCGTTTAGGTTTCCAAGGAGATATCTAAAAGTGTTTCTAATTTTTCGATAAGACTCGGCATGTTGATCCAAAATAGAATAATCAATTCTTAAATCTTCAGCATAGTTAGATGAAGCTACCCAAATTCTTAATATATCTGCGCCATATTTTTTTAAAATATCTTCAGGTGCAATAACATTACCTAAAGATTTAGACATTTTTAAACCTCTGCCGTCTACTACAAATCCATGAGATAATATATTTTCAAAAGGAGCTCTTCCTCTTGTTCCACAAGATTCTAATAAAGATGAATGAAACCATCCCCTATGCTGATCTGAGCCCTCTAAGTACATTGATGCTGGCCACTTTAAATCCTCTCTTTTTTCTAAAACAAAAGAATGTGTTGAGCCACTATCAAACCAAACCTCGACTATATCGCTCAATTTTTCAAATTCCTCTGCTTTATATTTTGATCCCAAAAATCTTTGGGGATTGTCAGAAAACCAACAATCAGAACCTTCTTTTTCATAAATATTTGCTATGTTTTCTATAACGTCATCGTCGATAAGAATTTTTTTAGATTTTTTATTTATAAAAATAGGCAGAGGAACGCCCCAAACTCTTTGCCTGGAAACACACCAGTCAGGTCTAGTTTCTATCATTGATTTTAATCTCTCCTTGCCTTTGTTTGGATAGAAATTAGTTTCATCAATTGCTTTTAAAGCTTTATTCCTCAATTCATGACTTTCCATTGATATAAACCACTGTGGCGTTGCTCTGTGAACCAGTGGTGCCTTAGATCGCCAAGAATGGGGATAGGAGTGAATTAGTTCGCCATTTGATAATAATTTTTTTTGTTTTTTTAACTTCTCTATGACAATTGGGTTAGCTTTAAAAATATGAATACCCTCAAATGATTGAACATTTTTTGTATACTTGCCGTCTCCATCTACAGTTTCAATTGCCTTAATTCCATTATTTATACATAAATTAAAATCATCTGGACCATGACTCGGTGCGCAATGTACAATTCCAGTGCCCTGCTCAGTAGTTACAAATCTAGCTTGCAACATTGGGATATCATAATCAAACCCCAAATCAAAGAATGGATGACTACAAATTGTATCTTTAAATTCTCTACCTTTAAATTTTTTTATTTTTTTATAATCACTTATATTGCATTCTTTAATAACAGATTCTAATAAATCAAATGCTATAACTATTTTTTTATCTTTAAAATCTCCATCATCGTAAATTTGGATTAACAAATAATCAAGAGCTTCATTATAAGCTAAAGCTTTGTTGGCTGGTATTGTCCAAGGAGTCGTTGTCCATATAATAACATCACTATTTTCAAGTTCTTTTATCTCTGATGATTTAACTGAAAACGCGGTATAAATAGTGTCAGACTTATGATCTTTATACTCAACTTCAGCATCTGCTAATGCTGTTTTTTCAACAGTTGACCACAGTACTGGTTTAAAACCTTTATAGAGACTTCCTTCTTTTAAAAATTTTCCTAATTCCCTTACTATTTGTGCCTCAGCATCATAACTCATTGTTGAATAGTAATTTTCCCAATCTCCTACAACCCCTAATCTTTTAAATTGGCTCTTGTGAACTTCAATCCATTTTTCAGCAAATGATCTACATTCTTTTCTAAATTCAACAATAGGAATTTCATTTTTATTTTTTTTATTTTTTTTATATTGTTCCTCTATTTTCCATTCAATTGGTAATCCATGACAATCCCATCCAGGCACATAAATTGAGTCTTTGCCATCCATCTGGTGAAATTTTACGATTATATCTTTTAAGATTTTATTAAGTGCTGTTCCCATGTGGATGTTTCCGTTCGCATATGGAGGCCCATCATGAAGAACAAATTTTTCTTTGCCTTTGCTTGCAATTCTTAGTTCATCGTAAAGATTAATTTGCTTCCAATATTCTAGAATTTCAGGTTCTCTTAAAGGTAAATTTGCTTTCATAGAAAAAGCTGTTTTTGGAAGATTTATCTGTGACTTACTCATTTTGTTTTTTTTGCGATATTTAAATCTAATTTAATTTGGGCTCTTAACTGATCAATATTTTTAAATTTTTTTTCATTTCTTATAAATTTTAAAAACTCAATAGATAAATACTTATTATAAAGATTGCCAGAAAAATTAAAGAGATGGACCTCTAATAAGATTTTTTTTTGGTTAAAAGTTGGTCTATAGCCAAGATTTGCTATACCCCTAAGATATTTTGAATTATTTTTTCTTAAAACTTTTACTGCATAAACACCTGGTTTAGCTAAAACGTAATCTTCTATATCGATGTTACAAGTTGGAAATCCAACTTTTTTTCCAACTTGTCGTCCTCTTTTCACAATTCCCTGAATACACCAATTTCTATTTAAAAGTTTATTTGCTTTTGATAAAGAGCCTTTTTCTAGCAAATTTCTTATCGAAGACGAAGATACCATTTTTTTGTTTATGAAAAGTGGTTTTGGTTTAATAACTTTATAATTATACTTTTTTTCATTTTGAATTAACAAATCCACATCTCCTTCTCTTCTATTTCCAAATCTAAAATTATTACTTACAAAAATAAATCTAGCATTTAAATTTTTTGACAATATATCACTTATAAATTTTAAAGATTTTATTTTAGAAAAAGATTTATTAAATTTTTTTGTAACAACAAAATCTACATTATAATCATTTAACAAATGTAATTTTTGATTATTATTAGATATTCTAAAATTTTTTAACGATTTATCAAAAAACATTTTCGGCATTGGATCAAAATTAATTACACCAATTTTTAATTTATACTTTTTTTTATAAACTTTAGCTAATTTAAATAATTTTTGATGGCCTAAATGTACTCCATCAAAGTTACCAATTAATAAAATTGATCCTTTATGAATTTTTTTAATATTAAAATTTTTATATAACTTTACCATTTGAGTTCAGTTTGAATAAAATTAACAATTGCCTCATACTCCTTAGATGTTTCTGCTATTCCTTTATTTTTAATTTCATTTTTATGAATTCCATTAGAAATTAATAATGAGTCAAAATTCAAAAGATTTGCACCTTTTATATCTGTGTTTAGATTGTCTCCAATCGAAAGTACCTTTTTATCTTTGTTGTCAAAAGACTGATTATAAACTTCTGGATAAGGTTTTCCAAAATATATTACTTCTCCACCAAGCTTTTCATATACCATAGCAACTGAGCCTGCACACAACTCTCTCTTGTTTCCTCGATCAACAATTAAATCTGGATTAGTACATATCATTTTTTTATTACTATGTTTCTCTAATAATATTTTATAATAATTTAAATCTCTATCATGATCATCAAAAAGACCTGTGCATAAAAGATATTGGGAGTCGTTTATATCTTTTGTTTGATTATTTTTATTTTCACTAAACAAATCAAAATCTCTAGGTGGGCCAATATGATAAAATTTTTTTGTTGTACAATTTTTTTTTATATAATTTAGAGCTGCTTCACCAGATGTATATACATTATTTCTAATTCCTCTTTCCATGCCCATTTTTTCTAAGAAATTTTTAACTGTTTCATTAGGTCTTGGGGCATTAGTCAAAAGAACAATATTTTTTTTCAATTTTATAATTTCTTTAACTGCGATAATTGCATTTTGATGTAGCTCTATACCATTATGAATTACTCCCCATAAATCTACGTAAAATAGATCGTACCTATTAACAATCTCTCTTAAGCCTTCATTATCTAAATTTTTGGTCATATTTTAAGGTATAAACCATAAAATCCTCAATTTACTAGTATTATTAGTAACTAATTGTTCAACTTATCTTGAAAAAGACGTGTCAGTATCTATATGAGGATCATATCAAAAGGAGATTTTATGAAATTTAAACCGTTACATGACAGAGTATTAATAGAAGTTTTAGATAGTAGTGAAA
>MDTG01154087.1_pt1 | contig 13415 bp, 11 predicted proteins | sample 811421 | NCBI WGS metagenome assembly MDTG01 (sample SAMN05326645, study PRJNA326480) | marine metagenome | isolation source: seawater | place: Pacific Ocean: South East | collected 2011 | reverse complement strand
TCCATCTTTCTAAGGTTCACTCTGGCAATCTCCATGGCCTCGTCTTTGCTGACATTCCTATGACTTCTGATATATTCCACAAACTGATACGAGACCCTGTGAATGGGATTAAGATAAGCACTGGGGTTTTGGAAAATAACCCCCATAGTGCTTCCCATGACCTGTTGATGTTCACGGCGATTCAAAGATGTCATGTTTTTCTTACCAACCAATACCTGCCCAGCAGTCACTTTGCCATCATTGGGCAGCAGGCCGGCTGCTGCCTTCAATAGCGTTGTTTTCCCACTTCCGCTTTCGCCTACAATTGTAACAATCTCATTGTGGTTAAGTTCAAAACTGACATCATCAACAGCCTTAACACCTTGATATTCAATGGTCAACTGTGATACTTTCAGTTTATTATTCATTTATTCCACCATCAATCTCTCATCAATATAGAATACTTCAGATGGATATCTGTAAACTCCAGATACTCTCTTTGTTGTAACAACATTACCTACTTCATAGTATAAGAAAAGAGCAGAAACATCTTCAATAAGCATCTCTGTACCTTTTTTACCCAACTCATTTCTCTCATCGATATTTGAAGCTTTGCTAAGTTCAGTTATCAAAGCATCAAACTCAGCATTGCTGTATCCTTCAACATTACCATAACCTTCAGTGTGGAAGGCAGATTCAAGGAAGTTTTGGCTATCTCCTGTAGGTGCTGATGACCATCTTTCAGTACACAAGTCATAAGCTTTCTCATCCCTCAAGTCATAATAGTTCTCAACCTGCTGAACATCCAAAGCGATACCAATTTCCTTATATTGTTGCTGCATTGCAACACCGATGTTTCTTGACTCTACGCCACTCTTTTGAGAGCAAAGATACACTAGTTCCAAAGGTGCACCATCAATCTCACGAACACCATCGCCATCTGTATCCACATAGCCTAGCTCATCAAGAAGTGCATTGGCTTTAGCAGGATCATAAGCATAGTATGGATCGCCAGTATATGCAAATGGTAATTGCTCAGTATAAGGTCCTTTGGCAGGAATACCACCTACAATACCCTCTGCGTAAGCCACTTGATCGATACCATATTTAAGGGCTTGACGGAACTTCAATTCTTGCATGTATGGTTTGTCATAGTTCAAGATCAACATGTTGATACGTAGATTCGCACCTTTTAATATATCAAATCTAGCATCTTCTTCAAGAAGCTTCAAATCAGTAGCTGTAACTTGAACAGCATAATCAAGTTCTCCAGATTGAAGTGCCATTGCTCTAGTTGTAGCATCTTGGATATGTTTAACTGTCACTGTCTCAACATTTGTTTTACCATACCAGTGCTGATCATGTCTCACCAATTGAATATCTCCATCTTGGATGTATTCAGTGATCTTGAATGGTCCTGTGCAGATTGGCGTTGTATCAAAAGTTGCTTCATCTACCCCATCGACATAAACAATACTGAAACAAGGATCAGCAAGAACATTCAACAAAATAGGCATAGAATCTTTTGCAACTACAGTCAATACTTGACCGTCAGCTTTGATTTCTTCAACTTCGAATACAAGATCTGATCTATCAGAATCGCTCAAAGTTCTTTCGATAGATTTCTTAGCTGCTTTTGCATCCACCTTTTCACCGTTATGGAAAAAGGCATTGTTACGGATTACAAACTCTACAGTTCTGTCATCTACAACAGTATAAGATTCTGCTAAAACTGGGCTAACTTGCATATCCTCATCAACTTTAACCAAACTCTCTGCAGCACCTATTCTTGCAGTTACCCAACCATTCCATCCTTCAATGGTATCAAGATTTGCACCAATCCAGTGTACAGCCATCGTAAAGCTTTTGTCACTTTCTTCAGCGGACTCTACTGATGCTTCGACGTCTGGCGCTTCTTCTGGTGCACTGTTACTGCTGCAACCGCTGAAAATCATGGCGGCTGTCAAAATCAAAATCAATAGTTTTTTCATATTTACCCTCTTTCTAAAATGTCTCTCAACCCATCTCCCAACAGATTGAATATAACTACAACTACAAATATCGCTCCCCCTGGGAACATCAATAGCCAGGGAGCCGTTTGAATATAGGCTCGTCCTTCATTGAGCATATTGCCCCACTCCGGCGTAGGTGGTTGTACACCAAGGCCGAGGAAAGACAATCCAGAAAGTGCCAGCATAACACCACTGATATCAATGACCATTTGCACCACAAGACTGGACATGATATTGGGTAGAATGTACTTCATAACAACATTGAGGTTGGATGCTCCAGCCATCTTTGCAGCAACAACATAAGTGCTGCTTTTCTCCTTGATGACTGCAATCCTTGTCAATCTTGAATATTTGGTCCACCATATAAGTGATAGACCGATGATGGTATTTTTCATACTGCTTCCCAGAATTCCCACAATAGCTATGGCCAAAACGATATCTGGGAATGCCAGTACAATATCAGCAAGACGCATAATAATACTATCTACAATGCCACCTTTCATACCCGAAACAACACCTATGGTCACACCAGATACAAAGATGATACTGAGCAATAGAAAAGTCATCCCCAAGGATACTCTTGCACCGTACATGATTCGAGACAAAATACAGCGTCCCACCTGGTCAGTTCCAAAGGGGTATATTCCACCTGGTGGAGACAGAATATTCATGAAATCTGTATGATATGGATCATTGGGGGCAAGTAAAGGTGCAATCAAGGAAAAAACAATGATACTCCCTGCCAATAAACCCATGGCTTTCACATAAGTCTTCTTATTCATTGGCATCACCTTCACTCAATAAGTCAATCCTTGGGTCGATCATATGCATGGCTACATCCACCACCAAATTGATACTGACATAGATGAATGACATCAATAATACATACGATTGAAGCAATATGTAATCTCTGTTGGTTATGGCTTCAAGAGCCATCAATCCCAAACCTGGCCAAGAAAAAATGCTTTCCACAATAGCTGTCCCACCAAGAAGGGCAGCGATCGTCATACCAAACAACGTCACAATACTAAAGAATGTATTTGGAATGATATGGTTGAATAATATTCTATGTCCCTTGATACCTCTAGCTTTGGCACCTGTGACATACTCATTGTTAATCTCATCAAGAATAGCTCCTCTGATCTGCTTGGCATAACGTCCCACCAATGGGATGGCCAAAGTAAAAGCAGGGAGTACAACACCCTTAAATGCTTCCAATTCTGTGATTTTGAACATGCCCAATTTCACAACAAACCAATAGATCAGAATCAAGCCCAACCAAAAACTTGGAACCGATATACTCATTGCTGACAAGAAACTGATGGTTAAATCAATGATGGAACCTTTCTTGAGAGCTGCAAGTATCCCCAGTATCAGGGAAAGTACAAATATGATTGTTAAAGAGACCACCGCAAGATATACAGTCATACCAATCCTGTTGCCAATCATATCACTGACTGGCATATCTCTTGAATAGGAATACCCCAAATCACCTTGAAGCAAATCCTTCAGCCAATCGGCATATTGGACTATGAATGGTCGATCCAAGCCCATTTCTTCTCTGGCTTCTTCAAGCATTTGATCTGTTGGCACAACATTGTAGGCTGCAAATTTCATCTCTGCAGGATCACTGGGTGCCAAGTAAGTCATAAGGAAAGTCAGGAAGCTGGCTCCAATTATGACAATTAGCAAGTGAGAAATCCTTTTTAGCAGATACTTCTTCATTGATTCCTCCAAAAATAAAACTCTTACCAAATGGCAAGAGTCATATTAACTATATTTTATTCAAATATCCAATCCATTGCGTTAATACAAGCCTCCCTCCGAGGTTCTATGCAAAATAAAAGGCAGGTCTCCTGGCTTACAACCACTTTCCAATGGTTGCTTACAGTAACGGGGGTTGCCACGGACTTTAACCGTGTTCCCTATTCTCTCCATCAAAATGAAGCACCTTTTATTGAGAATCATATTTAATTGGATGTTCTGCTTTTAGTCTATACTAAATTTAAATGCAAGTCAATCGCATTTTCTACTTCGCCAATGTAAAATCTGTTTTAGCTTTCTTCGAAGGGCAAACTCAAAAATCTAATCTTATATTTATAGTAGATATAAAAAATCACTGACATCAAAAATCCACTGGCTGGATAACATGCCCCCAATACCAATAGGCTCCTATTGAAAGGCAATACCAGATAAACCCACAGTATACGGAGCCCTACGACACCGACCAAAGTTAGCAACATTGGTACAAAAGAATCTCCCAATCCCCTTAAAGTTTGAGACAACATCCGGTGTGGAATTGACAAAAGATACATAGGCATAATAACGAACATCAAAGACGCTCCAACTTGAACAACCTCTGGATTACTGGTGAACAGTCCCAACAAGAAATGTCGACTTACCATGAAAGTCAATGTCAACGACAACACCATAGCGTAGCTGATGATCATAATCTGTCGAACAGATTGGTATACCCTGTCCATATGACCGGCACCATAGTTCTGCCCCACAAAGGTGATCACAGTCCCACCCAGCGAAGATAAGAATACATCCACAATGCTGTCTACTCTGACATAAGCGACCCAAGCCGCAACAGAAAGAGCTCCGAATGTATTGACACCTGTCTGAACAACGATGTTCGACAAACTGTACATCATACTCTGAAGACCTGACGGAACACCAATGACCATTATATCCTTGATGACAACTGGTTCTATTTTAGGACTATAATGCTCTGTATCCTGAAGTGCATTCATTAGGATTTTCACTAGAATCACAGCACTGACTGTCTGAGATAGTACCGTGGCAATGGCCACACCGAACACGCCAAGTCCCATGACTAAGGCAAATACAATATCCAACACAATATTCAGCAAACTTGTAAATATCAAAACATATAGGGGTCTTTTGGCATCTCCCATTGCCCTTAGAATACCTGCCAGAGCATTATAAATGATACAGAAAACGATACCGCTCAAATAGGTTCTCAAATAAATCGTCGCCAATTCAACAGTTTTAGGTGGCGTCTTCAGTAATGACAGAAACTGAGGTGTGAATAGGATACCAATTGCACTTACAAAGATTCCTATCAAAGAGAAACTGAAAAGTCCGTTGAATGCTATGGACTTGATCATCCTATAATCCTTTTTACCTGCATATCTAGAAGCATAAGCTGTAATTCCCACCGATACCCCAAGGAAAAAGTTGATAATCATGGTAATTAGCTTTGAAGCTGAGCCACCAACAGCAGAAAGAGCCAAGGTTCCTATTCCTCGTCCAACTATGATGGTATCAACAATTCCATATAAATGTTGAAAAAAGGCACCAATCACAATGGGAATGAAAAACAGGAGCACCTGCTTCCATATGGTTCCTTCAGTTATTTCAAGATCTTTATGATTAAACATATTCCTCCTCCAAAACTTTGAAAGTACACGCTATTTTTAGCTAATTAACACTCATGGTCATTAAGAAAGTTTCAGATTAAAATTACTTTGATTGTTATACATAATATGCTGAGTTTTTAACGAGAATAAATATAGATATTATGAGTAAAGAATCTTTAAACCAATTTATGCTATTTCCTGAATCAAACTGCTATTGCACATTCCTCAGCACTAGTAAACATATAAAAACACTATCATTTTGACAGTATTATGATATCAAACGTATTCGTTATTGTCACGATAAAGTTATAGTAAGCCTAATCGCAATAACACGTCATCTAACTAGTCTCCTGTATAAATATCGTCTAAAGCTATGATTCAAATTATGAAAAATTCATGTATCTCTTCAATCGTCATTTGTATCGCAGTTTTAGAATCTAAAAAAACTATCACAAACTTTACTCTATCTAACTCTGCAAATTCCATGATCCTACGGAGATGCCTTTGAGTTACTCCACGTACCACACCACCTGTATATGATTGAAGAAAAGAGGTCACAGGGCTGAAAAGTTGAATTAATTTTCTTTATTACTTCAATATATACTTTATAAATCTTCTCGAAAACCTTAAGTAAGTCATTATTTATTTTGCTTCACTCAGCAATTACTGGTTGCTCCTGCTTAACCTTATTGTACTAGGCTTTACTAATTTATAATTATATCATCCTAAGTAAATTAGTAAAGCCTGTGATAGGTTTTTGATATAGCAATCAAGTACGATACTATAAAAGTAAAAAGGAGTTGTATCGTATGATGAATTACGAGACATTAAAAGCAATGTTTAAAGAGTATGGTCATGAGAAAATATTGTTCGTAGGATTTGATATTGGTAAATATCATCATGTGGTAAGTATTTGGAATGGTTACAAAGACACACTTCTATCTCCATACACCTTTAGATCTGATGAATCTGGTTATACAAAATTGACGGGACTAATAAATCAAGTCATTAATAAAGTGAAACCTAAACATATATACTTTGGCTGCGAACCATCAGGGCACTACTATCTAAATCTCATGAACAAGCTAGGGGAGAACGGGGTCAGGGTAGAAAAGTTGAATTAATTTTCTTTATTATCTTAGTATATGCTTTATATATTTCCTCATTCTCCTTAAGTAAGTCACTATTTATTTTGCTAACTAATGACTTTGTAACTCCTATGGCATCACTAATTGCTACACTAGATTGCTCAGTATAATTCTTAGCAAGTAGTATAATTACTCTTCTTGCCATGCTTATTTTCTTATTTCTATTTCTCGATTTTAACATAGTCTTTGACATGTCTAAATACTTAATTGTTTCATCAATTATCTCATCTAGACCTATTTGTACAGAGCTTTCTTCTTCATTTTTAAGATGTTTCTCAACTTTTTCTGTAGATAACTCATAATTCTCTAATTCATCATTTTCTTTTTCACTAATAAATTCAACATATATTTTCCTTCTTTGATTCCTATTATCTGAAAACAACGACAATGGAAATTCACAGTCGATTATATCTCCTTTCTCCCTAAGATAATTATTATGGCTACTCCATTCGTATTCTAACCCGTCTGCTATACCAGCTTTCACTGGGTTCATATGAATATATCTTATAAGGGCAAGTAAATACCTATCTTTATCACATATGATTGCCTTATATCTCTGTTCAAAAACATGACCCGTTCTTTTATAAGCTCTATTGTAGCGCTGAGTATAGACCTGCTGTATTACCTGCATAATCTTTGACAATGGGACTTTATTTATTTCTATTAAGAGATGAGCATGATTGTCCATTATACAGTATGCGTATAGCTTAAAGTTATATTTCTCTTTGTATTTTTTAATAATACGTAAATACTCTGCTTTATTTGACTTTTCTTCAAATATGTTCGAACGATTATTTCCTCTCACAACTACATGATAAAGTGCACCTTCATAATGAATTCTTTGTTTCCTCGCCATTTTTCATCACCCACTTTTAGCATATCATTTTAATTCAACTTTTCAACCCTGACCCCAAACTCCCCCTATAAAGTGACCACAAATCATAATCTTTATATGATTCATCTTGATTTTATTGATATGAGTATTGTCAAAAACAAGATTTTCTTCAATCATATCAAAAATACCTTCATCTTTTGTATATTGTAGTAGAAGAAAAAGACCGGCGTTTGATGTTAAATTCCTAGATTTAAAATCAATTTTATTAATCATGATAAGGCTCCTTTTCGTTGTATTTACTAGTATATTTTTACCCAATATATAAGCAAAAACGCAGAAAATGATAGGTAATAGTCATTATTTTCTTTCACCCATTGGGTGAAAAGCATATTTTCTTAAAACCTTTATTTTTACAAGGGTTGATTAGGGATTTTGGTTAATAGACGTAGAATTAGGGTATCATATTGTTAACAAAGGCTTTGTCAATATAGCTTTTACATAACTTTAGAAATCTTAATTTCTCCATATTCTGTAACATCAAATGCCAATTTGCATTTCTCCTTTTTCTTTATTAGATGCTCATAGTATGTTAACATATCATAATCAAATGTAAGAACCTTAGGCTCTTTATTGTTTTTATTTTGTTGTGAAATACGTAACATTGATATCTCAAATTTTAATAATTGCATTATAAATTCATCTTGAATTTTATTTTTGCTAAAGTCTTCTACGCTATCAAAAATTATTTTACTAAAACTTAAATTATCATCAAAATAAATTTTCTTAGTCAATAAAGTTACTACTTCTTTAATTGCTGTACTGTATTCAACATAAAAATCAAGTATATTATTATTATAGTATGTTATTATTTCTTTTAGCGTTTTAGGTGTTGTATTAAATAAAAAACCATAAATATAATTAATACATATATCTAAATAGAAATACTTATTTAGAAGCTCGTTATTAATCATAAAAAGGCTTGAAAATAAATTTGGATGTTCTTTTATAAAATGAAGCTGGCTCTTTGCAGGATAATTAAATAGAATAAAATTATCATTATTGAAAATCAAATTACTTTTATTTGTATTGTAGATATAAGTACCAGGAAAACACATACACTTGCTTAATAATACTTTTGGAATTAACATGTCTTCTACGCAGAACCTTATTAAATCTAAAGTTTGTAATAAATCCTTTTCTTTTTCTTCTGGAAATCCGTAAATAAAGCTTATCTTCATTTCGATACCATATCTATCTACAAGTTTGATCGTATCTTTAACTTTTGACATATTTAAATTTTTATTAATTTCTTCTTGCATTAGCTGAGATCCTGTTTCAATACCAAAAAATATCTTTTTGCAACCAGCCTTCTTCATTAAACTAACCATTTCTTCATCTAAATTATCTGCTCTTGCGCTACATGTCCATTCAATTTTGATTCCTGAATTAATTACCCTATTACAAAAACCTAGGATATGCTTTTTACTAACTGTAAATAAATCATGGGTAAATCTAAAGTGATTAATATTATATCTGGTCATATAGTATTGTATTTCATTAATTAGTCTATCTATACTCTTTAGCCTTACCTTTCTTTTCCAGAAAGTTTTAGTACTGCAAAAAGTACAATTATAGGGACATCCTCTTCCAGTCTCAATATTTAGTTTAGTTGGAAGAGCATTCTCATTTAATTGGAGTATCGGAAGTTCATTTAAATTCTCAACTAATGGGCTAGGTTCTGTATAAAATATCTTATCTGATTCTCTATAACAAACACCCTTTATATTTTTAACTTCTTCTTTATTATTAAAATAATCTATTATACTTATAATATTTTTTTCTCCTTCTCCTATAGCTATAAAATCAATAAAGTCAAAGGTCTTTAGAGTTTCTGAGCTACATAAACTAGCCTGAGGTCCAGCTAAAATAATTTTAATGTCGCTGTTCTTTTCTTTTATGTTCTTTGCTACAATTAAAGATATAAAGTATGAATTTTCAAGGGTGTAAAATGATATTATTTTAGGGTTTTTATTTAATATATAGTTAACAATAGTCTCGTAATTTTTCTCAAACAAAATACTAGTAGGCATTTTTTTATCTAAAAGTAAATTAGAAAAAGAAATTACTTCTGAAGTATAATCAGATTTTGTATTTACTATAGTTGATAAAATATTAATACCTAAGGAGTATTGATATGAATCTAATTTCTGAAAAGTATCAATAAATAATATATCCATTTACTCATCCTTTCTTGTTAAGACCTTGGTAATTTATAAAGAATGTAGATTTTAAATCCTATATTGTTTTACATAATCTTAGATATTTTAACTTCTTTATCTTCTGTAATATCAAATAGCAATTTACACTTTGCCTTTTTCTTTTTTTGTTGTTCAAAATATGCTAGCATATCATAATCAAAAGTTAGAATTTTAGAATCTTTATTGTTTTTACGGTGCGAAGCTCTAACCATTTCAACCTCAAATTTAAATAATTGCTCTATAAATTCATCATCCATTCTAGTCTTTATAAAATCTTCTAAACTATTAAACATTACTTTACTCAAAGACAATTCATCATCAAAGTAAATTCTAGTTAATAGAGGAACTATTTTTTTTATTTGCGTTTCGTATGCAAGATAAAAATTAAGTAGATTATCTTCATAATATGTTAATATTTCTTTTGTTGTTTTAGGCAATACAAAAACAGAATATTGATAAACATGTTTAAGAAATGCATCTAAATAAAAGTATTTTTTTAAAATTTCATTGTCAATTAAATAAAAGCTAGAAAATATATTTGGATAACATTTAATAAAATCTGCTTGTTGTTTTGCAGGATACTTATCTATAATAAAATTATCCTCATTAAAAACTAAATTATCTTTATTTGTATTGTAGATATGAGTACCACAATAAGGCATACATTTTTGTATCAGCATATCTTTAATTGATATCTCTTCTATACAGAATCTGACTAAATCTATAGTTTGTAATAAATCCTCTTCTTCCTCTTGTGGAAAACCATAAATTATGCCTATCAACATGTTAATATTATATTTGTTAACGAGTGTAATAATATCTTTAACCTTAGACATATTCAAATTCTTATTAATTTTTTTCTGCATTCTCTGTGAACCTGTCTCAATGCCTAAAGTGACTCTATTACATCCAGCACGAGCCATTAAACTAATCATTTCTTCATCTATAGTATCGGCTCTTGCACTACATATCCATTTAATATTTAACTCTGAATCAATTAGTTTATTGCAAAATTCTAAAACATGTTGTTTTCTAGCTGTAAATAAGTCATGGATAAACGAAAAATTATTTATATTGTAATTAGTTACGTAATATTTAACTTCTGTTATTAACCTATCTAGACTTTTTGTTCTTACTTTGTGTTTCCAGAAGATACTAGTACTACAAAAAGTACAATTATATGGGCAACCTCTTCCAGTCTCAATATTTAATCTATTAGGAAGGGTGTCCTCATTTAACTTCAATATAGGTAGTTTATCTAAATCCTCTACCAATGGACTAGGTGAATTACAGATAATTTTATTAGATTTTTTATAACAAATACCTTTAACATTCTCTATATTTTCTTTATTATTAAAGTAATCTATAATACTGATAACATTATTTTCTCCTTCTCCAATAGCTATCAAGTCAACAAAATCAAAGGTTTTTAAAGTTTCTAAGCTACATAAACTAGCCTGGGGGCCAGCTAAGATTATCTTAATGTTTTTATTTTTCTCTTTAATATTTTTAGCTACAATTAAAGATATAAAGTATGAATTTTGAAGGGTATAGAATGAAATTATCTTAGGATTTTTATTTAATATATAGTTTACAATAGTCTCATAGTTATTTTCAAATAATATATCCACAGGCAATTCTTTATCTATAATCAAATTACAAAAAGAAATTACTTCTGAAGTATAATCTGAAGTTGTATTAACTATAGTAGATAAAATATTAATACCAACAGGAAAGTTATATGACTCTTTTTTTATAAATGTATCAACAAATAATATATCCATCAAATCATCCTTTCTAATATGGAACTCTAGATATTTCTATTTCTTTATCTTTCGTAACAACAAATAAGAATTTACATTTTTCCTTTTTCTTTTTTTGTCTCTCATAGTAAATTAACATATCATAATCAAATGTAAGTATTTTATGATCTTTACTATGTTCATCATGTAAAGCTCTAACCATTTCTACTTCAAATCTAAATAATTGCATTATGAACTCATCTTGAATTTTATGCTTAATAAATTCTTCTAAACTATCAAAAACTACTTTGCTCAAACTCAATGAATCTTCATAATAAACTCTAGTTAATAAAGTTGTTATTTTTTTCATTTGTGTTTCGTATTCCAGATAAAAATTAATCAAATTATTATTATAGTGACCTATTATTTGTTTTATTGTTTTAGGCAATATAAAAACAAAATAAACATATATATGTTTAATAAATATATCTAAGTAAAAATATTTATCTATAAGCTTATTGTTAAGTGAAAACAAGCTTGAAAATAGATTTGGATAACTCTTAATAAAATCTGCATGTGTTTTTGCAGGATATTTGTAAAGAGTAAAATTATCTTCATTAAAAACTAAATTATTTCTATTGGTATAGTAGATATTTGTACCAGGATAACACATGCATTTTTGTATTAATATTTCTCGAATTGACATCTCTTCTACGCAAAATTGTAATAAATCTAAAGTTTGTAGTAAGTCCTCTTCTTCTTCATGCGGGAAACCGTAAATATATCCTGTCAACATCTGAATATTATATTTGCTTATAAGTTTTATAGTATCTTTTACTTTTGAAATTTTTAGATTCTTGTTAATGATCTTTTGCATCCGCTGTGAACCTGTCTCAATACCTAAAAGTATTAAACTACAACCAGATGTTGCCATTAATCTGATCAATTCTTCATCCAAAGTATCCGCCCTAGCACTACAAGTCCAATTTATATTAATCTCGGTGTTAATTAATTTATTACAAAATTCTACAATATGATCTTTTCTAGCTGTAAATAGATCATGTATAAAAGCAAAGTTATTGACATTGTAATTAGTTACATAATATTTAATTTCTTTAATCAACCTATCTATACTCTTTAATCTTACCTTGCGTTTCCAAAATGTGCTGGTACTGCAAAAAGTGCAATTATATGGACAACCTCTCCCAGTCTCAATATTTAGTTTGGAAGGAAGAGAATTTTCATCTAACTCCAAGATAGGCAAATTATCTAGGTCCTCAAATAATGGACTAGGTTGATTATAGGCTATTTTATTTTGTTTTTTATAACACACACCTCTTATATTTTCTAACTTTTCTTTATCATTAAAATAATCTATAATACTAACAACATTTTTTTCTCCTTCCCCAATAGCTATGAGATCAATAAAATCGAAGGCTTCTAGAGTTTCTGAGCTACACAAACTAGCCTGGGGGCCAGCTAAGACTATCTTTATATTATTGTTTTTTCTTTTTATATTTCTTGCTACAATTAAAGATATAAAATATGAATTTTCTAGAGTATAAAATGATATTATTTTAGGATTTTTAGATAAAATATAATTTACAATCGTACTATAATTATCTTCAAATAATATACTCATTGGCAACTTTTTATTTATAAGTAAATTAGAAAAAGAAATCACTTCCGAAGTATAATCTGAGGTTGTATTTACTATAGTTGATAAAATATTAATTCCAATGCAGAAATTATATGAATCTAATTTTTTGATTGTATCAACAAATAAAATATCCATCTGCTCATCCTTTCAAGATGCAATATGGTGTTAGAGCTAAATTATATGGTTTTAAAGGTATATTAAACGTATATTTTAGAGATATTAATTTCTTCATCTTTTGTAATAATAAATAACAATTTACACTTTTTCTTTATCCTTTTAAGCTTTTCATAATAAAATAACATATCGTAATCAAATGTAAGAACCCTAGGTTCATTTTTATTCTTTATTGTTTTCTTAATCTCTAGTTCAAATCTGAATAATTGTATTATAAACTC
>MDTG01188325.1_pt1 | contig 13417 bp, 13 predicted proteins | sample 811421 | NCBI WGS metagenome assembly MDTG01 (sample SAMN05326645, study PRJNA326480) | marine metagenome | isolation source: seawater | place: Pacific Ocean: South East | collected 2011 | reverse complement strand
AATCGACTGTTCTATGGTGTACCCTATTAAAGGTTTTCCATTTAATTTGGTCAAATTTTTATTTTTAAGACCTTTAGAACCGCCTCTTGCACAGATAACCACAACCGCATCTTTAATCATTATTTAAAATATTAGATACAAATAATTTAAAGTCTATAGATAATTTAAATTAATTCAGAAGGAGAGATCTTATCATTTTTTTTGTAATTATTTTTTGATTTTCCCCCTATCAATTTTGAAACTTCCTCTGGCTTTATTCCTCCCGAAGGCCTCAAGAAAGTCAAATTATTTGAAGAAAACTTATCACCATGTACAATATTTTCAGATGCATAAATAGATTTTTTAACTATATCTATATTTTCCATTGCTGATTTCTGGATTTCCTTATCTCCTAACCCCATCATTTTTTCAGCTGTTCTTATTTCAGAAACAAAGTTGCTAAATTCTTCTATGTTCTGACTTGCTTTATGATCAGGTCCTTCCATATTTTTATCTAAAGTTACATGTTTTTCAATTATTTCTGCACCTTGAGAAACAGCCATAACAGAAGCCGTATTATTTATAGTATGGTCTGAGAAACCAGTTTTAATTTTATACTTATTTTTAATTGTTGATATAGAACTTATATCAACATCTTCAACAGGACAAGGATACGATGAAGTACAATGGAGAATTGAAATATTATTTAAATTTTTTCTTTTTCTCTTAATCCTTTTAATTATTTTTTCAATTTCTTCCATATTAGAAAGTCCAGTCGATAAGATTATTTCTTTATAATTATCTATTGCGTAATCCACTAAATCATGATTAGTGAACTCACCACTTGGAATTTTTATATATTGATTACTAAGTTTTTTCAATTTTTTAAAATCAGTTATTGCAAAAACAGAAGTAAAGAATGAAATCCCAACTTTTTTTGAATAATTTGAAAGATTAATTAAGTCTTTTTCGGAAAGTTCATATTCTTTTAGCATCTCATATTGGTTTTTAAAACTATGAGTGTTAGTAGATTGATAATTTGCTAATTCGGAGTTTGTAGATGCTAAATTTTCGGCACTGTATGCTTGAGTTTTTACAGCATTTATGTCAAGTTTTGAAAGTTTATTTATTAGTTTTTTTGCAATTGTAACTTTTCCGTTATGATTAACTCCAATCTCTGCAATTATAAATATTTTATTTTTCATTTAAAACCTTATCAAATTTGTAATAGATAATGATACACACCTTTATTCATTAATAATATTACAATTTAAATAATGATGATTCCAAGCATTTACGATGTATATGATGAGAAATTAAATCATAATTCATCTAAAAAAACACTTTATGGGTTACCTGAGGAAGTAAAATTTTGTCAGAATTGTGTTATATCAAACCAAAGACCAAACTCTAGCGTAGAGTTTTTAGAAGAGAGTAAAAATAAAACTTCTATCAATTTTGATAAAGAAGGTATTTGTGATGCTTGCAATTTTTCATTTAGAAAAAAAGATATCAAATGGGATGAAAAAGAACAAGAATTATTGGAGCTTTGTGATAAATTTAGAGATCCTAGAAATTACGATTGTCTTGTTCCAGGTTCAGGAGGTAAAGATAGTTTTTATGCAGCACATATCTTAAAATACAAATACGGAATGAATCCTTTAACTGTTACTTGGGCTCCTCATATCTATACTGATTGGGGTAGGAAAAATCATGACAGCTGGATAAAAGCTGGTTTTGATAATATCTTATTTACACCTGACACTATTACAAAAAGATTACTAACTAGATTAAGTATGGAGATACTTTTACATCCTTTTCAGACATTTATTTTAGGACAGAAAAATATAGTTCCAAGTATTGCTCTCAAGTATGACATTCCATTAATTTTTTATGGAGAGAACGAATCAGAATATGGAAACCCTTTAGATGACAATCAAAGTTCATTAAGATCGGTAAAATATTATACGTACGATAATATTGACAATCTTTATCTGGGTGGAGTTAGCGTCTCAAGCTTGAAGAAAGATTTTCAAGTCAAAGAAATTAATTTAAATCCATATTTACCAGTTAAAGCTTCTGAAATAGAAGAAAAAAAAATAGAAGTACATTACTTAGGATATTATCTTAAATGGCATCCTCAGACTGCTTATTATTACAGTGTTGAAAATGGAGGCTTTGAAGCTTCTCCAGAAAGAACACTAGGAACTTATTCTAAATATAATTCAATTGATGACAAAATCGACGACTTTCATTACTACACTACATATATAAAATTTGGCATAGGCAGAGCCAGTTACGATGCTGCTCAAGAAATTAGATCTGGTGATATTTCAAGAGAAGAAGGGCTGCATTTAGTAAAAAAATTTGATGGAGAGTATCCAGGGAGATTTGCAGAAGAAATATTTAATTATTTAACAATTGATAAAAATCAATTTCCAAATGCTTATGATCATTTTGGTCATCCTGAATTTAATCAAAAATATTTCGAAAAACTTTGTGATACTTTTAGGTCTCCCCATTTGTGGGAACATACTAAGGATAGTTTTGATTTAAGATATAAAGTTTTTAATGAGAATAATTAGTAGATTAGATGTAAAGGAAAATTTTCTAATTAAGGGAATTCAATTAGAGGGTTGGAGAAAATATGGAGATCCTGTAGAAGAAGCTAAAAAACAATACATAAATGGTATTGATGAAATATTTGTTGTTGACGTAGTCGCTTCACTATACGGGAGAAATAATTCATTTAGTTTATTAGAGAAAATAGCAAAAAATATTTTTATTCCAATAACTTTATCTGGAGGGATTAGAACTTTAGATGATGTATCAAATGCGTTTTGGAATGGAGCAGATAAAATTGGAATTAATTCAGGAGCAACTGCCAACAGTAATATTATAAGTAAAATTGCTAACAGATATGGATCGCAGGCTATTGTTGTGAATATAGAAGTAAAAAAGAAAAATAACGAGTGGCTCGTTTTGATTGAAAACGGAAGAAGCCATACAGAAAAAGAGCTTATCTCTTGGATTAAAGAGATACAAGAAAAAGGAGCTGGGGAAATATATATTACATCTATAGATAAAGATGGGACTTTAAACGGACCTGATTTTGAACTAATTAAATATGTAAAAAATACAATTCAAATTCCGGTAGTTTATGGTGGTGGAATAAGAAATCAAGATGATATATCAGAATTAGAAAAATATAACTTCTTATCTGGAGTAACTATATCTTCAGGTCTTTATAAATTAAATAATACAGCTGAATATTTTAGACAAGCGAAGGTTAATGAAAACTAAAAAAATAGGAGTAATCAATTATGGATATGGAAATATTTTTTCGGTAGTTAATGCATTAAAGTATTTAAATTTAGAATACAAAATAATTAACGAGTCAAAACAAATTTTTGAATATAAAAATATGATTCTTCCTGGAGTTGGGTCTTTTGGGAATGTTATGAATAAATTAAATGAACTAAAGTTTTCCGATGCTATAAAAAACTATGTTGAGGATGAAGATAACTTATTATTAGGGATATGCGTAGGAATGCAGGCATTTTTTAATGAAAGCGAGGAATCAATAAACACCCCAGGACTGGGGCTTATTGGAGGGAAGGTAAAGAAATTAACAAAAAAAAGCGATAGTTATATTGACAGGATACCAAATATTGGATGGAGGGAAAATTTTACTGATATTGATAATTTATTTATTGAGAAAAATTTAAATGAAAAGAAAACATATTTTATACATTCTTATCACTGTATTCCAGAAAAAAAGTATAAAAATATTAGTTATATTAACAGAGGAAGCAATGAAAAAATTGTTAGTAGTATTTTTGAAAAAAATATAATTGGAATACAATTTCACGCTGAAAGAAGTAAAGATAATGGACTGGAGTTAATTAAAGAAATTTTTTTAAATTGGAGAAACTATTATTAATTATGATAAAAAAATTATGAAAACTAATGAATTTAAAATAATAAGAAATTTATATAATAATCTTGAAAAACCTTTAAATTTACATAATTTATATATTGAAGAAGATTCTAAAACGTCTTTATATGAAGAAATAAAGAAAGGTGATATCTCTATAGGGAATGAAATTTATAAACTAAAGCAAGTATTAAGTGATTATTTTAAAAATGAACAACTAAATATAGGTTTGTTAAACTCTGGTACATCCGCACTACATTTAGCTCTGGCAACTTTAAATTTAACAGATCAAGATGATATTTTAATTTCCCCTATAACTTTCATAGCTCCAGTCAATGCTATTAAATATGCAGGTGGAAAGCCATTTTTTATAGATGTAAATGAAGACACCTTGAATATCTCACCATCTGCACTTCTAGACTTTATTGAAAAAAATACTAGTGAAAAAAATGGTAAATTGATAAACCATATATCAGGTAATGAAATCAAAGGATTAATCCATGTTGATGTTTTTGGGCAAATAGGTGAACTAGACAAAATTTATGAAATTTGTAAAAAATATAATATATTTTGCATTGAAGATGCAGCAGAATCATTTGGAAGCAAACTCAATAATTTTAATATTGGTAAATATTGTGATTTAGTTACCGGTAGCTTTAATGGTAATAAAATAATTAGTGGTGGAGGGGGAGGTTTTGTTGGTTCAAAAAATCAAGATAAAATTAATGAAATAGTTCAAATGTCTAATCATTCAAAAACAGGAAAAGAGTGGGAATATGATCATGACAAAATTGGATATAATTATAGAATTAATAATTTACAAGCAACATTAATAAATTCTCAAATTAAAAATTTGAATAAAATAGTAAGTAAAAAAAGAAAATTGCATGATTATTACTATGAATATTTTAAAGAAACTGAAATAACTTTATTTAATGAAATTAAAAATAATCAATCAAATTATTGGCTAAATACAATTAAATTAAATTTAAATAATATTGAAGTTGATAGCTTACTTACTATATTGAATGAAGAAGGAATAAAATGCAGAAAATTATGGAAATTAATGACAAAAATTAACCATCATAAATCCAAGAATAATTTTTCAGACTTAAGTCAAAGTAAAAAAATATCTGAAAAGATTATAAATATACCAAGTGGTCTTGATATTTATTCGAATATTATCAAATAAAATGCAGAAAATTACTAGGCTATCAAACTCTTCGCTTAAAGAAAATATAGTTGATATTGGTAAAAGTTTAATCTTTTGTTTAGAAGTGCTTGAAAAGTCTAATAATAAATTTTTAGTAGTAACACAAGATAAAATTGTAAAAGGAGTTCTTACGGATGGTGATATCAGAAGATATTTATTTAAAACATCTAATTTAAATACAAATATAAAAAATGTAATGAATAAAAATTTTAAATTTATTTCTGAGAGTTCAAATATTAAATCTGCAAGAATCAGAATGGCTAATGAAGATGTTGATTTTATTTTAATAATTGATAATAAATCTATTTTAAAAGGTGCATATTTATTAGAAGATAAAAGCACTAATGTATTATCAAATGCTTGCTTAATACAAGCAGGAGGTTATGGAAAAAGATTAGGGGAGTTAACTAAAAATAAACCCAAAGCGCTTGTGGAGATAAACGGAAGAACCTTAATTGAAATTCAAATAGAGAAACTATACGAACAAGGATTTCGTAATATATTTATATCAGTCCACCATTTAAAGAAAAAAATAATTAACTACATAGATAAAAATATTAAATATACAGACTTAAATATAAATTTTATCATTGAGCAGAAGCCATTGGGCACTTTTGGCTCAGTTATATCAATGAAAAATGAGCACGAACCTTTCTTAGTTAAAAATTGTGATGTTTTGACAGAAGTAGATTATAAAGATTTCATGAAATCTTTTGATAAGAAAAAAACTTTACTAAGAGTTGGGTTAACAAATTATGAAATACAAATACCATTCGGTGTTGCAAGTTTAGATAAAAAAGATTCCATTACTTTTATTGAGAAACCAGTAAAAAATTATTATATAAATACTGGAATTTACTTAGTAAATCCTTTCTTAATAAAGCCAATTAGAAGGAATGTCCGATTAGATTTTGATGAATTTACTAAGAAGCACAGTAAACTTGGGAAAGTTGAATCTAAGCTAATCATGTCTCACTGGTTTGATATAGGAACTCAAAACAATTTAGAATCTGCGAGAGAATTTTACTCAAAAAAATAATGATTAATTTAGATAATGAAATTGTTTTAATAGGGGGTCTCGGGTATGTAGGGTCTTCTATTACTAGATATTTTAATTCTAAAAAAATAAATGTTTCTATTTTAGATAACAATATATATGAAAAAAAAATAGTCAAAGATGAAAGAAACCAGTATCTTGATGTAGATATAAGAGAAGATAAAATAATTTCGGATATTGATTTTTCCTCTAAGAATATAATTTTACTCTCAGGTCTTGTTGGTGATCCAATTACCAACAAATATCCTGAAGCAAGTGAGGAGATCAATTTATTATATATGAAAAAACTTATTACAAAATTAAATAAATGTAATAAGTTAATCTTTATTTCAACATGTTCAAACTATGGTTTAAGTTCAACAAATGAAGCATTAAATGAGAATTCATCTTTAAATCCAATTTCTTTATATTCAAAAGCTAAGGTAGAAATTGAAAATTTTTTAATTTCTTCAGACATTAATTATACAATATTGAGATTTGCGACTGCATTTGGGCATTCTGATAATATGCGTTTTGATCTTACCCTTAATGAGTTTACAGTTTATCAATATTTTAATAAATATCTCGAAGTTTATGATTACGAAACATTTAGACCTTATTGCCATGTAAATGATTTTGCAAATATAATTGAAAAAGTATTAGATTCTCCAAATGAATATGTAAAAGGCGAGATATTTAATGTTGGATCTGAAGAAAATAATATATCTAAAAAAGAGCTTATTAAAATAGTTTGTAATTTAACACAAAATAATAATTACGATTTAGTCTCAAAAACAAAAGATAAAAGAAATTATGTTGTAGATTTTTCCAAAGTAGAAAGAGTATTGAATTTTAAAACAGAGTACTCAATAAAAGAAGGAATCCAAGAAATTATTAATAATTTACAAATAAATAAATATGACCTCAATGAGGATTTTAATAAGGTATCAAATTATTATGGAAATTATTTTATCTCAGATAAAAACTTAGAATTAAAAAGAATTAATTAAATTCTAAAATCATAAGATTTTCAGAACCCTCTTTCCTTTTAAAGTGAAAACCGAGTGAGGTATATAAAGCTATTGCATTTTTATTTTTAGGGTTCACTTTTAAATCAACGTATTTAAATTTATCTTCTCCTCTACACAAATCTAATACAAGTTTAGAGGCGGTATAACCATAACCTTTTTGACTATATTTTTTTAAGATAAAAATTCCAAATCTAGGGCTGTCATACCCTTCATCCAATCCTCTTAAGCTTATATAGCCAATAATATTTTTATCTAATTTAATTGAATAGAAGGAGTCCTTCACGGAGGATAATATAGTCTCCATAAAGTGTTCTTTATTACTAAATGGTGAGAAATATTCTACATATTTTTTATCTTCATTAAATAACAGACGAGAAAGAATACTCGTATCTTTTTTTGTTATTTTTTCTATTTTAGGTATCTTTTTCACAAAAATTTTTTTATTTTTAGATAATGTATGCCATAATTCATTTTTAAACTTTCAAATATATTTTTGATTTTGTTATTAGGGTTTATAAATATATCTAACATAATGTTTAAAGATTCTAAATTTTTTCAACAAAATATGTGATAGCTTCACCATGTCCATAAGAATCACCATCTTTATCTGGTAAGCCATGGATTATATTTTTAATTGATAGTTTGTTTAAACTCAATATTTCTTCAAAATTATTTTTTTCTATATGAATTGGATGTCCATCGTCGATATCTTCATCATGGATGTCAAAAGATAAACATGCTATAGAATTCTTTTTTAAATATTTAGTACAGTTGTAAATTATTTTATCAATATCATAACAATGGTCTAGAACATTAATACAAAATATATAATCAATTTTATTTTCTAATTCGGGTACGTATTCTTCAGAAGCAATAGAGTAAACTTCTTCTGCATCATTTAGATCACACCATTCAATTTTTTTTATAAAATCATCAGCAAGTGGTTCTATTACAAATATTTTTGAACCGTTAAAAAATTTTGTTCTAAGTTTACTTCCTGCTCCTAAATCAAGAATATTTTTGCCTTTAAAAGAATTCTCATCAAAACCAAAATAATTAAATAGTAATTTTGAATGAATTTCAAAATCTTCAGAAGTCCTCCATTCGTTATTAATATGAAAATTTAATTCAAAATTTTGAGCTTTATTTCTCCACTTCTTATATGGGTTTTTTGTTTTAAATAATTTCATAATTAATTTATACCTTTCTTATTTTTGTTTAGATTCTACAAAGTTTAATACTTTCAACGGTAAAATTTTTATAAATATTGACATTAAATATAAACCAAATGTTGGATAGATTACATTTTTCTTGTAAATATTTTTTTTAATTAATTTTGCTGCTTTCAATTTATTCAAAGTAAATGGAGCATCCTTATGTTCCGAAGACATACGTGTTTTTATTTTCCCAAACCTTATTAATAGTAAATTTTCTATTCCCAGTTCTAATATTCCCACCTCTAGTTTTCTTTTTGATAGTCCATAAATATAATTTTTGTTCCTAGGTTTTATTGCCGCCATAGATGATATATAAATATATTTTTTTACGTTTTTTAAATTCTTAATAAAGTTAGAAGTTAACGAATAAGGAATTGTGAAATTAGCAAGATCAGTTTTTACAATATCTTCTATTGTTGGTTTTTTAATTTTCCTATTCTCAGCTAAAAAACCATTAAAAAATATAACATAACAATTCTCTATTTTTGAAACAAATTTATTAATATCACAAATATCATCTATATAATCATTTACTAAAAGATAATCATCAAACTTCTCATAATTAATCTTCTCCCTGCTAATGCCAAGAACCCTTGAGCCATCTTTTTTTAGTGAAAGTAAGGTTTCTTGAGCCAACTCAGAGGATGCTCCAATTAATAAATAATTTATATTTTCTATTTTCATAATTTAATAAAGTAAAACATTAAAAATACCCTATCAGAAAGGAAAGACCAAATAGTAATGCAGTAATAAATAATTCTTTCGTTTTGAATATACTAATTATGAAATCTTCCATTACTCCATTTTTTGAATTTTTAAATATTAGGAGAGTCAGTAGAAAAAATAATATTAATGAAAGTATTAGAAAAAGTAATTTAATTTGATTAGTAGAAGAATATATGTTTTCAAGAATCCAGAAAATAAATGTAAAGTTTGATAATGAAATTAAAACAATTTGTATAAAATCAAAATTTATTTCTTGATTTTGAATAATAAGAATTTGTTTAAACTTATTCTCATCCAAGGATTCTTTATTGTTGATAATTGATATTTTTTTTGACATAGACAGAAGGTAGCTTAAGAAGAAAATAAATAAAGATAGATTTATAGTTACGTTTATGTCTGCTGCTATACCTCCAATTTGTAATCTAATTAAAAATAATAAAGCTATTGTTGATGAGTCATAAAAGTTTTTAAACTTTAAATACTTAGAATAAGCTGTAGTTATAAGAAGGTAAATAATCATAAAAATAGTTATTTCAACTTTTGTAAAGTAACTAATTAGAAGATTTGAAAATAATAAAAAATATGCAAAATTTTTTGCTTGATTAATTTGAATTTTGCCTGACGCGATGGGTCTATTCCTTTTAACTAAATGCAGTTTATCCAATTCGACGTCGTTAATGTCGTTAAGAATATAAGTACCTGATACGAAGAATGAAAATGTTAAAAAAGTTATAAATACGTCAATAAAATTTGAACCTAGAGCCTTAGTACTTAAAATGAAAGGTACAAAAATAAGTAAGTTTTTTACCCACTGCCAAGGCCTTAAGCTTATAAGATAATTCACATATATATTTTATAGGTAAAATGTTCAATATTGTTAAAAATATATTTTATCTTTTAATATTTAAATATATTAATGTACAATTGATTTTTTTATATAAGCATTGCTCTTTATTTCTATTATTTTGAAAGTTTACATAATGTAATAATCTTTACTTTATAATTATTTAGTTATAAAAAATATTTATAGATATGGAAAAAATTTCAAAAAATTTCAAAAGTTTTTTTAACTTTATATTAATTTTTTTTATTTTACTTATACCAAGCCAAATTAATTTACTTTATCCAAATCAAAAAAATGCAACAATTAGTACTTTAGGCCTAATTTTTGTAATAGCTTTATATTATAAATATTTTGATGAAAAGCATTTTTTAGATCAGCTTAAAAGGCTATCGGCATTATTTAAATTTAAATTTTCAATATTTACTTCATTGATATTTTTATTTGTTGTCACTGTTATTACCCAAGCATTCTATTTGAATTTTGAGACTATTGAATGGGATGTAGCTTCATACTTAGTTGCAGCATCAGAGCTAGATAAAGGATTTCTTCCAAATGAAACTCAATGGGAGTCTAAAGGTCCAATTTTTCTATATATATATAATTTTTTCATAAATCTAACATCTCAAAATTTCATTTTTTTTAGATTATTAAATGATTTATTGTTGTATTTTTTATCAGTAATAATTTTCTTCATTGTTTACAAAAATACAGAGAGAAAAATTATCCCATCTTTCTTTTCTTCACTTTTATTTCTATTACTAACTAGTCAGGCTTGGAGCGTAAGTGAGTATTCAGAGCTTTATTCACTTCTATTTATAGGTTTTTCTTATTATTTATATTTACATAAGATCAACAATAAAAACATCTTAATATTTTTGGGTTTATGCTTTTCTTTTTCTACATTAATTAATCAAGGTACAGTTTTGTTTTTAATTCCAATAATTTTATGTATTTATGATAAATTTAGAAAAAATAGTCCAATAAAAAAATTATTAACCTTTATTTTTTGGTTTCTTATACCTCATCTTTTCTATGTACTTATATATTATTTAAATGGTCTTTTAGATATTTATATTTCTACATATATAGAAATACCTTTAGGATACACAACAGCATCTTATGCTAATTTATATGAACTAAAAGTCTTTTTGAGAAAATTCTATGAATTTGATTTTTATCTGTATGCAGCTTTTTTGTTATTAGTAATCTTTACATTTATAGAAACTATTAAAGAAACAATAAAAAGCTCCAGGAATGTTTTTTTTGACATTATAAATTTGAATATATTGGTATCAATTCTTTTTTATTTTATAGGTTCTCATAACTATTATCACCACCTATTTTTTCTTATGTTTAATGTATGTTTATTGACTTCAAGAATAAAAATAAAAAAAGAACAAGTGTTAATTTCAGTCCTAATTATTTTTTCTTGTTCCTCAATACTTAATAATTTCACTCAAAAATCAATTGAGAATTTATCTAATTTAAATGAAATATCAAATAACTATCCTTTAAAGAATCTTTCCAGTGAAATTGATAGTTATTTTGAAGATGATTATTCAGTCTTAGCAATGGACTATGTTCTGGTTTTATTTTATTTAGATAAACCAAACTATTCTTACATAGTACATCCATCAAATCATTTTGAAGACTTTATTATTAGCGTATTAGAAGAGAAAAATAGAATTCCCTCTAATCATATATCTGCAATGATTGATTCAAAACCAGATGTTATAATTTGTAATCAAAGAATGATTATTAGAGGAAAACCTACAAAGGTTGATACTTATAATTGTCAGGTTTCAGATTACTATAAAGAATATTTAGAACTTGATACGACTAATTATTTAAAAAATGAAAATTTAAATTATTATTTTGATCCATATAAAGAAATAAAAGTATTTATAAAACAAGACTCCTAAGATACTTCAATCTTATTATCGATGTATAATTTATATAATGTTGTTATTTTTTTTAAGAGCTCCAGGTCTTTATTTATTAAATATGATGATGATAAGAGGAAGCTTTCCAAGTTATGACTCAGAACAGCTAATTGATGATATCAGACCAATTATAAGCTTAAGTGAGGACGATATTGCAGTTACTTATTATTTAATATCATTTTGTGTAGCAATGTACACTTTAATTTTATTAAGAGTGTTCAAGCCTTTTATAGAAATTTATTTATTACATTATTTAGAAATAAGCTTTTATTTTTTAATTAGTCTTTTATCAGTTTCTACTATTTATATAGTTCTTAGAGTTTATGGATACTCCAGATTATATTTATTAATATATTTATTAACCTCATCTGTATTTTTGTTATATACTAAAAAAATTTCAAAAAGATATTTTAATAGTTAGAGAAAGATTAAATCAAACCATCGTATTCAGATAAAAAACTTTCTAAATCTTCTGGAGTGCCTATTCCCCACATTTTTTCTACCTCACTAATTTTTATTCTTTTATTTTTTTCAATTGCTTGATTGTAGACTGGGCAAACATAGAATTCATTATTCACTCTTATATTTTTCTTTATCATTTCTTCTGCAAAATCTATATAATCTTTACCTTTTTTCCAATAATAAACTCCTACAGTTGCGTTATCACTTATTGGGTTTTTCTCCGCAACCTCTGTAACAAACCCACTATTATTTATTTTTGCGTAAGACCATTTAGGATGGGTAGCTTTGAAAGTTAAAATTCCACCATCTATGTCTGTTGACATAAATTTATACATTACCTCTCTAGGGTTCCATTTTATAAACTGATCAGAATTTGCTATTAGTAAAGGGTTTTCATTGTTTATAAACTCTTTAGCCATTAATGTTGTTGAAGCAGCCCCTTCTGTTATAGAATCAAGTATCACTATTTTTGCTTCAGGTCTAATAAGTTTTAACATCTTATCTACATTGTATTTTTCGACATGTTCTTTTTGTACAATAAATACATAGTTTGCGTCGATATTTAAATTTTCAACAACTACTTGTATCATTGGTTTTCCTTTTATTTCAATAAGTGGCTTTGGGAATACATAACCTTTGTCTGTAAAACGTGAACCCAAACCTGCCATAGGAATGAGAATGTTTAATTTCTTGTTTCTATATTCGTTAAGCTTGTTGTCATTATCCATATTGTTAAATTCTAAAGCCTCGTAATATAAATCTTCACTGATGTCTGCACTAGATTCAACAAAGTATGTCTTAGCACCGCTTAATGAGGCACCCAACCTACCCACAGGAGAGTCTTCTATAATGAGTGTTTCATTTGGGAGAATTGATAACTTTGTCATACATTTCCAGTACATCTCAGGGTGTGGTTTTGGATTCAAAACATCTTCATTTGAAACTATAATGTCGAATAAGTCAATAATTTCTAATTTGTCCAAAACCCTAGTTACAGTTTCAGAGATACTGTTTGAAGCACAAGCTATT
>MDTG01043933.1_pt1 | contig 13417 bp, 13 predicted proteins | sample 811421 | NCBI WGS metagenome assembly MDTG01 (sample SAMN05326645, study PRJNA326480) | marine metagenome | isolation source: seawater | place: Pacific Ocean: South East | collected 2011 | reverse complement strand
CCATTAGTAGGCTCATTCCCAACGTTATCATTTAACACGGATGCAGCTTCAACAACAGCTAACCTTGTTTCTACAGGTAGAGGTTCAGTATCATGGGGAAGCTCAACAGTTTCTAACTTTGATACAGCTACAGCGAATGCTGCAAACATCAAAGGTGGTGCTACTGGAGAATTCTCTATTACTGCATCAAGTACTAAAATTGACGGTTTAAGATTAACACTTACAAACAACACAGGTGTTAACCAAGCTAAAATGGGTGTTGGTGTAACAGGTGCATCTAATACAGTTCTTGTAACTTCACAAGCAATTGGTACAAGTATTGCACAAGGTCTTATTGTTGCTGGTACTAATATTGCATCTTATGTTGCAAACACTGGTACTGTTGATAACAACGAAGCTACTGCTACTTATGTTGCTGCTTTTTCAGAGATCTCTTCGGGAACTGCTGCAACGGTTGCTTCTGCTATAACAGCTTATGCAAACGATAAAACAGGTTGGTAATTATTAATTACTAAACTGAATTATTAAATTAAGCCTCTCATTATGAGAGGCTTTTTTTATATTTACAATTGAATGAAGAATATTGCTAAGCTATATATAGTTTTACTTATTTTGATCGGTTTTTATCCCGATAATTCAAATCCCATAGACTATAAAGCTCTTCATTGGTTAATGTATAGTGTGCTTAACACTCTTTTTTTAGTTTATTTTATCATTAACTATAAAAAAATTAGTTTACCTAAAAGCCCTGTTTTAATATCATATTTATGTTTTTTTGTTGTTTCATGTCTATCAATTTTTGTTGCAATAAATAAAACGGAGTCAATCGTGAGGCTTACAGATTTTTACGTAATTACATCAACTTTATTCATCTGTTATATTTTTATTAAACAAAAATTATTCAGTATAAAATTTATTTTATTTGCTGTTTTAATAAAGCTATCTATCGAACTTGTTCAGTTATATTATCAACTTTATTATTACACTAGTGGATTTCAATATTCATTTAATGGTGGACAATTTTCGCAATATTTAAAAAGTAATTATGGAAATAAAAATGTTACATCTTTTGCTTTTTTGATTCAATCAAGTATAGCGATGATATCACTATCATACACAAAATCAAGATTTATAAAATTTTTGATTTCATTAATAATCTTTGCAACTATATACTCTCTTTATCTTATTAGTACAAGAGCTGTTCTTCTGTCTATTGTTTTAAGTTTAATTGTGATATCTGTATTTGCGATATACAAATTCTTCAGATTAAAGAGTATATCTAACTCTGATATTAAAAAAATAGTTCTGTATTTTTCAATCGTCTTTTCATCATATATGATTTTTAATTTAACAAATACAGATGATAATATAATAGTAGCTGAAAGAGTTTCGGGTTTAACAAATATAGAGCAAGATGAATCTCTGAGTAATAGGGTAAGGTATTGGACTCATGCATTTAATTCTATAAGAGAAAATCCAATCCTAGGAGTAGGAGTTGGTAATTGGAGAATTGTTTCAACTAAATATGACTCACAAAACATATATAGCTATGTAGTTCCATATGCAACACATAATGACTTTCTGGAAATTTTTGCAGAAATTGGGACATTAGGGTTTATATCATATATAGCCTTTTTCTTTTTTCTTTTTCAAAAGAACTTTAAAAATTTAATTAAATGGACTAATTCTAATATTACCATAAACCACCTTTTTTTATTATTGTGTTTGATGTACTTTATACTAGACTCATCTATTAATTTTCCCCTGTCAAGACCATTGATGCAAATGGTGTTGATTTTATTTATTGTTTTAAACGAACTTATTAATTCAAAAAAAGTCAGTAATGAAGATTAGTAAAGTCTATTTATTAGTTATATCAATTCTAGTTTCAATAGGTGTTACATACTTAAATTATCTTAGATATGAGTCATTTAAAATCCAATATATAATTATCCAAGATGAAAAGGCAGGCGACTATTCTAAAGACATGGACTTTATAAATTCTATTAAAACTGAATATCCGAGTCTAGGACTATTTACAGGACCTCTATCTTCATACAAGGCAAATTATTTGTTGTCTAAAGACTCAATTGCACTTGCAATTAAATATCATGAGAAAGGAATCGAGAGTAATCCTTTTTTAATGTATAGCGAAGGTCAATTAGCTGACCTATATTACAGTGTTGGAGATTTTAAAAAGTTTGAGTTTTATACCCGTAGAGCCTTTAAAAATCTCCCAAATAACCCATTACATTTTGTTTATCTAGTCAAGCTTCTTAAAGGTCAAAATAAAATGGATAGTATACTTCATTATTATAATAAAGTTGAAGGAATCATAGGGCCAAAAGATGTTCAGGTTTATAATATTGTTTTAGCATCAATGAATTTGAATAAAGATACAATCCTTAAATATAATGGTGAAGAAATCGCAAAAAAGGCATTAAGAACCTTCCCTATAAACCATATACATCATCCTAAAGCAAGACTCATGCATGACTATATTTTATATGGTAAAGATAATCTGGAAAAAGCAGCTGAAAATCATAGAAAAGGGGGAGAAAAATTCAAAGAGGGAGATTATAATGAAGCGATTACGCTACTAAAGGAATCAATAGATCTACATCCTAATGTGAAAGTTTATTATGAAAATTATATTAGCGCAAACTTTAATGCAAAAAAGTATGATGAAATAATAAGAGTATATCCTATTTATAAAGATTATTTTACAGAAATTCAACCAAAGTTTATCTTTTATATAGGTTCTTCTTTATATAATATGAATAAAATTGAAGAATCTTGCCAATTACTAATTCAACTCAAAAACTCCAATGCTTTATCATTTAATAATTCACTTTATCCAAAATGTTTTTAGACTCTAATTAAACAATAGTGTTTTTCCTTTCTTAATTAAGTTTCTTTTTTTAAATTTATGAAATGACTATTTTATATATTGATCCAGGTACCGGAATGATAATAATCCAGTTAATTGTTGCAGCATTTGCAAGTATGTTAATTTTTTTCAAGAAAATTAAATCTAAAATTAAATCTTATTTTAAAAAAAAATAGATTAGAGTTTTGAAAAGTATTTATTCTTCATTAAAAAAAAATATTTTTCATATTACCAATATTCATCTTAGTATAATCTCTTTACCATTTCTTTTCTATTTATACCTAGACTATTCCTTTGATTTTATTCCTTTATTAGGAGTCTTTTTTGTAATGATTATAGTTGATTATTTGTTCAAGAATAATTACAATACACTTGTCATAACAGTAATTATATATATTCTCTATTCAGTAATAGCCTATGATGATACTCTTTATGTAATTCAGAATATGAGATTTAGAAATTTTAGTATTTTATTAATTATTACTTCTTTTTTTATAATTTATAACGTCAAAAAATCAAAAGAGGGGATTAAATTTTTTAATACATTTTTAATCTTATTCGTTATAACTAAGGTTATAGCACAATTGGGTATTTTGAACTCGGCCACAAGTGAGCCTTTATTGTTTAAAAATGATAAACAGACTTATTTAGATGAATATAAAACAAATGGCTATGAATCACCAGTAACTTCAATTGAAAAAACTAGTAAACCTGTAATATTAATAATACTTGATGGTCTTTCATCTTCTGAAAATCTATATGAATTTTCTAAAGACTCTTTGGAACTAAAGTTTGATAAAGATTTGTCATCTGTAGGTTTTAATTTATTCCCAAATTTTAGATCAAAAAGCGTATGGACAAAGTATTCTTTGCCATCATTATTCAATTTTAACCTTCATGACTCACCAGAAATTTTAGAGCTCGAAGCGGATTTTACTGAGGACTTCAAAAAAGCTAGGGTTAATAAGAAGTTTACTCTTCTATTTAAAGACAATCTATTAGTAGACTCTTTATTAAATAAGAGTATTAAAGTCCATTCTTATGGACATGTAACCTTTTCAAAAACTGATAATAAACTATTAAATTATTACCTCTGGAATAAAACTTCAGATCAAAAAAACAAGAATTTTTTTCTAAACTTATCCCAAATAACTGTTTATGGATTTATAAAAAGAAAGATTCAAGGTGCAGCAATTTTTGAGTATAGCAGAAGAGATATGTTGAATAAATTAGAAAATCTTAATCCCACGGATAACAATTTTTATTATTTTCATTTTTATGCCCCTCATGATCCATTTAATTATTTTGATGAATTTAGGAGAGATGAAAAACTTTCAAATACTGAAAATTATATTCAATTCAGAAGATTCTTTCTAGATAAGTTATTTGATTTACTACAAAAACAGAATTTGTCTAATTCTAGAATCATTATAACAGGGGATCATGGTTTTAGGTATGGTGATTCTAAGCTTGATTTATATATGACCTCCCTGTATCTAAAAGGATATGATGAAATTAAGTCAGTTAATAATATTGTTGTACAAGATATTGGTTATCTTATAAATGAATCATTTTAGTATCTATTAGGAAGACTAAATCAATCCTCAAATGTATAGTCTTCGAATAATCTTTTTTTTATAAATTATAAAACTGATATTTGTTAAACAGAAAATAAAATAATGAAAAAAGTTTATATAGGAATGTCAGCAGACATAATTCATCCTGGCCACTTAAATATTATAAAACGAGGCGTTGAGCTTGGAGAAGTAACAATAGGACTTTTAACAGATAAGGCAATAGCGTCTTATAAAAGACTTCCATATCTAAATTATCATCAAAGAAAAGAAGTTATTGAGAATATTAAGGGTATCAAAAAAGTCATTGAACAAGATTCACTTGACTATACCAAAAACTTAAAAAAATTAAAACCTGATTTTGTTGTTCATGGAGATGATTGGCAAGAAGGTGTGCAGAAACAAACAAGAATAAAGGTCATAAATACTTTAAAAGACTGGAACGGAGAATTAATAGACGTTCCATATACTAAAGGGATTAATTCTACCCTATTAAACAAAAAAATCAAAGAAATAGGGATTACACCAGATGTAAGACGAGGCCTTTTAAGAAGACTGATTGAATCTAAGGATATAGTAAGAATATTAGAGTCTCATTCTGGATTAACTGGCTTAATAATTGAGAAAATAAGCGTTCAGAAAAACAATAACTTAAAGGAGTTTGATGGAATGTGGTCAAGCAGTTTGACTGATTCAACATCAAAAGGAAAGCCTGATATCGAAGCAGTAGATTTAACTACCAGATTACAAGGAATTAACGACATGCTAGAAACTACTACAAAACCATTGATATATGATGGAGATACAGGTGGAAAAATAGAACATTTTTCATTTTCTGTTAGAACCCTTGAAAGACTAGGAGTATCTGCAATAATAATTGAAGATAAAACAGGTCTAAAAAAGAATTCACTTTTTGGAACAGACATTAAGCAAACACAAGATTCTATTGAAAACTTTTCAAATAAAATTAAAGCTGGAAAAGACTCTCAAGTAACAAATGAATTTATGATTATTGCCAGAATTGAAAGCTTCATTTTAGGAAAAACAAAAGAGGATGCTATTAAAAGAGCTAAAGCTTATATAGAATCAGGGGCAGATGGAATTATGATTCACAGTAAAGAGAAGTCTGGTAATGATATAAAGTCGTTTTGTGAGAGTTTTAGAAATTTTGACACTAATACTCCTCTAATAGTTGTCCCATCAACATATAATCATATAAAAGAGTCAGATTTTATTGGTTGGGGAGTAAATATTGTAATCTATGCTAATCATATGCTTAGGTCATCTTATCCAGCAATGAAGGAAGTTGCTCAATCTATTCTTCAAAATGAACGATCATTAGAATGTGATAAATTGTGTATGCCAATAAATGACATATTAACTCTAATTCCTGGAACAAAATGATTGATACTCTTCAGTTCTACAATACAATTGTAAAAAATGGAATAGATTTTTTTACAGGAGTTCCAGATTCTTTATTAAAAGAATTTTGTTTTTGTATTACAGATAACACTAAATCCCAAAATCATATTATTAATGCAAATGAGGGTAGTTGTGTTGGTTTATCAATCGGGTACAACTTAGCTACTGGAAAGATACCATTAGTTTATCTTCAAAACTCAGGTTTAGGTAATATAATTAATCCTTACACATCATTATCTCATAGTTCTGTATTCAATGTACCCATTCTTTTTTTTATTGGATGGAGAGGAGAACCAGGTCATGAAGACGAGCCACAACATAAGTTTCAAGGAAAAATAACACAGAAATTATTACAACTACTAGAAATTGACTACGAGGTACTTGAATCTGACAATATAAAATCAATGGATCAAATTACTAGAATAATAGATAAAATTAAAGTTGAAAAAAAATCATCAGCCATATTAGTTAAAAAAAACACCTTTAAAAAATATAATTTCCAGTTACAGAATAATAAAAATCTTCTTGTAAGAGAAAACTGTATAAATCTAATTCTTTCAAAACTTAGTTCTAAAGATATCATCGTATCTACTACTGGAAAAACTTCAAGGGAGGTATATGAGTTAAAAGATAATTACAACTATTCTTCTCCATCTTTTTATACTATTGGTGGAATGGGACATTGTAATCAAATTTCTCTAGGAATATCTAATAATACATCAAAGCGAGTTTTCTGCTTTGATGGAGATGGATCATCACTAATGCACCTGGGTTCACTTGGAATAACAGGAATGAACGCAAAAGACAATTTTCATCATATTATTTTTAATAATGGTTCTCACGAATCAGTTGGAGGTCAACCAACAATAGCTGATGCATTGGATTTTAAATTATTATCAAAAAGTTTAGGATATAAACATTATACTCTATTAGAAAATGATATTACATTTAATAACTGGCTTAAAACACTAAACAGAGATAATTTAGGTCCTTCATTGACAGAAATTAAAGTAAAAAGCTATTCTCGTTCTAACTTAGGAAGGCCAAATGAAACTCCTCTTGAACAAAAAGCATCTTTTTTAAATAAACTTAATGACCTCAAATAGTAATATTTTAAAAATAGTTAAAAAAAAATCACCAAGTTCAATTTTAATTGTAACAGGTAAAAAGTCATATTTAGCATCTACTTTTAATTTTACTATAAACAGAATAAAATCAGAATATGAGACTACTATTTGGAACTATCCAAAATCATATCCAGATTATAAAGAGATAAAACATTATGCGGAAAAAAGGCAATTTGATTTTATAATTTCATTTGGTGGGGGAACTGTAATTGATGTAGCAAAGATAATTTCAATAGGGAATAAACTAGAATCATATTCTCAAATATTTGATAAAAGATATATTAATTCGTCTTTATACCACCTTTGTATTCCAACAACCTTTGGCTCTGGTTCTGAGAGTACAACTTTTGCCGTTTTATATAGAGATAATGTTAAATTTTCTATTCAATCAAAAGAAATTCTCCCTAACAACTTAATACTAAATCATCTATTTACATCTACTCTAAATGGTAAGAAAAGTTATTGCTCAATAATGGACTCATTATGCCAATCAATTGAATCTTTATGGTCAATAAATAATAACTTAGAAAGTTCAGAATATGCTATTGAGTCTATCTCTTTAATTAGTAAATGCCTTAAAAACTTAGGGGAGCTAAACGATATAAATAGAAAAGACCTACTTCTTGCTTCTAATTTGTCAGGTAAAGCTATAAATATAACCAAGACAACTGCTCCGCATGCATTTAGTTATTATCTTACTATAAATCACAATATTTGTCATGGTGAGGCTGTTTCTTTACTGTTTGAAAAGTTTATTGATTTAAACTTTAGTTATATAAAAAAGTCAGATAGAAAAAGACTATTACAAATACTACAGATTTCAAATAAAAATGATTTTATTAGATTTTTTAAAGACTTAAAATCAAGATTTGGATTTATCCAAAGTCTAAAAGAAATTGAAAACCTAGATATAAATTTATACTCCGATAGCATTAATATCGAAAGGCTTCAGAATAACCCTGTTGAAATAAATCCATCTAGTTTCATTAGAGAATGTATAATCTAAATATAACTGATGATATTAATAATACCATTCTTAATAACTATCATATTTGTAATTATAATTATTATATACACTAGTTCTATACCAAGTATTAATGATTCTAAAATAAGTATTTTTTCAGAAGGTAATCAGTACTTGAATACATTTTCTCCTATAGTTAAGGAACTTATAAAGAGGAAAATACATTTTAATTATTATACATTAGATAATGATGATGAACTTTTAGATTTAAAAAATGAGTTTATTAATCCATACTTTTTAGGGGTGGGTATTTTAGGTCATTTAAGATTTAAAAAAATTAGCACCAAAAATTTGCTTTCTACAACACCAAACATTGGCAACAAAAAATTCCCTTTAAAAAGGCCTAAAAAAGTAGATAATTTAATTCATGTGTGGCATTCAATAAGTGATGTTGGTTATTATAGAAAAGGTTCTTTAGATAACTATGACACAATTTTAAATGTTGGCCAATTTCAAAATAAATCAATTGAGGCGATAAAAAAATTAAGAAAAACAAGTATCCAGAAGTTAATACCAGTTGGACTTCCATATTACGATCAATTTGTAAAAAAATTTAAACAAGATTATTCTAGCTCAAAATCTATTCTAATTGGTTCTTCCTGGGGGAATAAAGGTTTGCTCAAAAATCATGGCCATAGGATTCTAGACATTTTAAAAGACAGAAAAATAATTATAAGACCACATCCACAATCATTTTATTCTGAAAAGAAATTTATTGAAGATTTTAAAGCGAAGTGTGATAGTATGCAGAATGTAGAGTGGGATGACTCTAATAATCCTCTAGATTCTTTTAGAAATTCTAGCATACTAATATCTGATACATCTTCAATCAGATATGATTTTTCGTTTTTAACATTAAAGCCAGTAATAACCCTAAAAATAAATACTAATTATCTACAAGAATACGAGTGTAATCATTTGAAAGAAAGATGGGATGAAAAAACTGAGAAAATTCTAGGTACAGTAATTAATGAAGATAACATTAGTTCGTTATCTAAAGAGATAGATATCCTTTTAAGTAACTTTCATGAAAATAATTTGATCCAAAAATTAAAAGAAAACACTTTATTTTCAATAGGAGATTCTTCAAAGAATATAGTAGATTATATTATCTCCATTGTTAATGATAAAGTAAATAAACAAAAATAGAAGATTTCTTATTTCAACTTAAATCAAAATAATCATTATCCACGTTTAAAATATAAAATGAATTATAAGAAAATTAATACCACTGACTATTAATAATAATATAGACACTTTATAGTGGCTATTTAAAAAATTTAAAAGGATATGATGAATATGATTTTTATCTGCATTAAAGGGTGATTTCCCACTAAAAATTCTAATTAAAACAACCCTAGAAATATCAATAATTGGGTATATAAGTAAAGACATAACATAAAATATTTTATTTATATCATAGCTTTCATTAATTATATATTCACTTGAGAAAATATGCATAACATATATTGCTGTAACCCCTCCTAAAAAAAGAGAACCAGAATCTCCTAGAAATATTTTTTTTTCTTTTCGAAAATTAAAGTAAAGTAAGGGTATAAAAGAACTAATTAAAATTAATGAAAGATTTAAAAATGGTGAATTACCAATTCCTAATAATTCAAACATTATTATAAAAAAAGAAATAATAAAAATTGATAACCCATCTATTCCATCAATAAAATTAATTGCATTTATAATGGCGGTAATAACAAATATTGACAGTAATTGCGCTAATACTCTATTAATCTCATTTATACCAAAAATACCATGCAGGTTATCAATTATAAGTCCTGAATCAATAATGATTTTTGCAAAAATTATCTGAAATATAAATTTAAGTTTAAAATCAACACTATAAATATCATCATAAAAACCAACTGTAATAAGAATAGTTAAAGGGACAAGAATTGAGTAATCAAAAATTTCATATCCCGTTAAATAAAACACTATTGATATAGACAATACGCTTAGAAAAATTCCAATACCACCATTTCTAGTAGCTTCTGATGTATGTGATGATCTGAAGTTTATATTATCTAAAATGCCTTTTTTTAAAAATAATTTTTGAAAAAAATATAATGAGAAAAAACAGATTAATATAGAAGAAATAATTATTTCAGGTTTCATTTCATATTGATTTTATTGAACCATAATTTTGTTTAATTGAAAGGTGCCTGTGAATACTAAAACCAGATCTTTTTATATTATCATTATCAAGATATTTTCCAACATAAATTCTGTCTCCATATTTGTCTTTATCAGAACACCAAACGTAATCATTAGGCCAGAGTAATTCATTATTAGATAGCCACCAAATAAAAAAAGTGTAGGCGCAAAGAATAGCAGAAGGAAGAGTGGCTTCAATCTCTGATACTGGCTGAATTCCTCTTGTTTCATCTTGAATATTCTTTTCTATTAAATACCACTTATTTTCTAATGAAATTGTTGCAAAGCTTTCATTAAGATACCAGTCTTGGTTATAAAAGCATACATTATTATTACTATAATTAAATCCAAAAATCTGTATTAATGATTTAATATTTAATGTTGATGAATCGCTTAACTGATTACACCCAAATATTAAAATATATTTTGAAGGATCAATATTATCTAGTCTAATATTAATATCAGGTATTATTCCAGGGAGCTTAAAATTTAACTTCTTATTTACTTTAATTAGTTTTTCTGGACCAATAAAATTACCCTTGAATATGTTTTTTGCATCCTCTATTCTCATCATTTTTTTTCTTTGTACTTAAAAGTTGAATGATCATATTCGAGTTTTTCTTCTTTACCTTCTTGATATATAATAGCCTCTTCATAACTGGCTAAATGACCCATAGACATATACCTGTCAATTTTTTCAAATTCTTTATCAATGTTATCAAACCTTCTTCCCCAAATATTTTTCTCAAACCATTTTAAGTTTCTTACAGGACTATTAAACAATAAAATTTCATTTTTAGCCTCTAAGACTTGTTTTAAAAATGTTAGATATGCTCTATACTGGTGCTCATGAGTTGCAACAAGAATTATTTTTTTCCAATTATTTATTTTGGCAAGCCTAATTACCTCAACAGCCTGTTCCTTTGTATTCTTTGATTTTTTTTCGTGAATGACGGCACTTTCAGGAACACCAGACTCTAATAGTTTGGGCAAAATATCTTCAAACGGAAAACTTCCATAATCATAGTCTGTGATGGCTCCGCTAAATATTATTTTATTTGCTAATCCATTTAGATATAAGTTTGCAGCTTTTTTATATCTATTATATCCATCTCCTTCAAGTAGAACAATTACATCGGATTCAAGTAATCCGTCATTATCAACTAAAGTTATAAATTTCTCTCTTGTTGAAAGGCTCATGGTTATAAATTTTCCCAATAAATTGGTTCACCCTTGCTAATATTTAGTTTTGCAGTCTTCCCCACTACTATACCTTTATATTTTGGTAATATTCCTAGTGCAGGCCTCAGAACCTCAATGTCATTTTCAGTAATTTTTTCCCCAGACATAATATCGTTGGCCGCATATAAACCTCTTCTTTGAACTGTTACAGTTTCGTACTCTTCCTCAACTACATCTTTCTTAGAACTACCAAGAGCTGTTTCCATCAATCTAATATTTTTAACCATTTTGCTAAACTCTTTTACATCAAGTGAATGAGGGTGATCAGGGCCTTTATCTTTTTTGTCAAGTGTAAAGTGCTTTTCAACTACACACCCTCCAAGTGCAATAGATCCAAGAATTACAATATCTCCAGGTGAATGATCTGAGTATCCAGTTAAAACATTGAATGCTGTCTGATATGTTTTTAGGACATTGATATTAGCACTTTCAATTTGTGAAGGATAATTTGTTATACATTGAAGAAGAACTAGTTTATTGTTATTTGCGTTTCTTATTGTATTTACAGCTTCATCAATTTCAGATAATGAAGCATCTCCAGTAGCCATTATTATTGGTATGTTCTTTTTTGCAACGTAATCAATCATTTCTAACCAGGTAATTTCTCCTGAGCCTATTTTTATAAAAGGAAGATCAAGCTTCTTACATAAATCAACTGCTTCAAAATCATAAGGTGATGTTGAGAAATCAATTCCAATATTATCACAATAATCTTTAATTTCTTTATGCCATTCTCTAGGAAACTCAACTTCTTTAAACACCTCAGACACTGATTTATCCCAAGTTCCATGAACTCCCTTTAGATTCATCTTTGAAAAACCTTTAGCTGATACAATTTTTTCAGATATAAATGATTGAAATTTTGCACAATCAGCTCCTGCTTCTTTTGCAGCATCACAAAGTTTTTTTGCATGCTCCAAACTACCATTAAAATTTGCTCCAATTTCTGCTATAATATATGCTGGTTGTTCTTCTCCTATTAATTTATTTCCTATTTTGAATTCTTTTAAAAACATATCAGTTTGAATTTATTAAGTGTTTAAAATTAATAATAATTTATTAAGCCTTTAGTTTATTTTGAATCTGAAATTTGAGTTCTGCTATTTTCCAATCAGCTAGAGTGTCTATGTCATGGACATCATTTATATCTAACTCAATAATACCGGTATTGTCTGTCCATAATCTTTGATATTTTATAAAGGATTTTATTCTAAACCAATAAAACTGTCCAGCATCATGATAAGTTTCATCTAAATCTTGACTTCTTGTTAAATAGTTATCTGAATCTGTCATTTTCATTCTATCATTTTTAATCCTAAAAGCTCTTTGTACAGGATATGAATATTTTACTGCAGAAAAAATACAATCAAAATTTGTTAATTCTAGTTTATCAAACCCTTTAATTAATTTGCTAACATTTATAAATGGATTGACAGGATAAATACAGCAACCATAATCAAATTGTTCACCCTTTTCAGAGTAATACTTTAGAACTTCTTTTATAACATCATCAGTAGAGGCAAAATCATCAGAATTTTTTTCAGTTCTAAAAAAAGGAACTTTAGCATTATATTTTAAAGCGATTTCTGCAATTTCTTTACTGTCAGTAGATACCATTACAGCATCAAATAAATTGCTTTTTACTGCAGCTTTGATAGCGTAAGATATAGCAGGAGATCCCATGAAATTTTTAATATTTTTTTTTGGAATTCTTTTTGATCCTCCTCGTGCAGGGATTATTGCAATTTTTCTCAATTTATTTCCAATTATAAGGTTTTAATAAGTCTTTCTCTTTCACAATTATTTCTTCAATCTGATCATCAGGAATAGAAATATCAGAGTTTATAATTTTTATATTTTTAGAAAATTGTTGCAAATTATGAACACCAAAAATTACCTTGTTAATATAGTCTTTTTTAAGAGTATATTTTAGAGCTAAATATTCAAGGTCTATTTTTGATTCTAAAGAGAT
>MDTG01010128.1_pt1 | contig 13418 bp, 13 predicted proteins | sample 811421 | NCBI WGS metagenome assembly MDTG01 (sample SAMN05326645, study PRJNA326480) | marine metagenome | isolation source: seawater | place: Pacific Ocean: South East | collected 2011 | reverse complement strand
ATTTCAAAAAAAATGCTTAATATTTATTTTTATAAAAATTATGATTTTTTTTTCAAAGAAAATATTGCTACTTTAGTAAATAATGTTGACAAAGAATCTCATCATTTTGTCGTTGGTCTTCTTTCTCCTTTATTAATATTAATGATTGAATTTCTGGCAATTTTTTTCATATTATCATTTTTATTTTATTATGATCCGATAAGTACAATTTCAATTTTTAGTATCATCTTAACATTTTCAATAGTATTTATTTTATTTACTAGAGAAAAACTAAATTCTTTAGGTAAAGACAGAAAAATCAATGAAAATTATATTAATAAAATTTTAATTGAGGGTTTTAGTGGATTTAAAGATATAAAATTAGTTCAAGCAGAAAATTTATTTATAAAAAAATTTACTCAAAAAATTAAAAATTTATGTGGTGTTATGTCTAAACAAAAAACAATTGATGAATTGTCTAGACCAATATTCGAATTTATAGGAGTAATTGGACTAATTGGATTTTTGTTATATTTTTATTTAGTTGATAAAAATTTAAGTGAAATTTTTATAATTTTAGGAATTTTTTTGGCCGCAAGTCTCAGGTTAATGCCATCTGCTAATAGAATTATAACTTCTATTCAGTCTATAAGATTTTTTAAACCTACGGTTGATATAATATTTAAAGAATTAAATGAAATCAAAGATAAAAATAATTTTGATAATGTTAAATCATATGAAAAATTAAATTTAGAAAAAAAAATTCATTTAAAAAAAATATATTTTTCCTATCCTGGAACAAGTCGAATTATTTTTAAAGATTTAGATTTAGATATAAAAAAAGGTGAATTCGTAGGAATATATGGCGAGAGTGGAAGTGGAAAAACAACATTTGTAGATCTTTTATCGGGTTTTTTAAATCCCGATGAAGGAGAAATTTTATGTGATAATAGTAATATTAAAAATAATCAAGGATCTTGGAAACAATTGATAGGTTATGTGCCTCAAAGTATTTTTCTTACAGATGATACAATAAAAAATAATATTTGTCTTGGTGTTGAAAAAGATTCTATAAATTTTGAGGCTTTGAATAAGAGCATAGAAAAAGCTCAATTGAAAAAACTAATAAAAGATTTGCCAGATGGACTTGATACTATAGTAGGCGATAGAGGTATAGGGTTATCATTAGGTCAAATTCAGAGAATAGGAATAGCAAGGGCACTTTATTGGCAAAAACCAATAATTATTTTTGATGAGTCTACCAACTCATTGGACTCTCAAAATGAAAAAGAAATTATAAATGTAATTAGGGAACTAAGAAACAACAAAACAATTATCTTTATTTCACACGATTTGGATTTATTAAAAAGCTGTGATAAAATCTTCAAGTTGATTAATCAAAAATTAGAGTTAATAAAATGAATAAAAATATTTTTTAACAATATTTGTATACAATTTAATAAATTGATATAGCCTTAAAAAAAAATTAAAATTTAATATGAAATTTGCTCCAATAGTTGTTTTTACATACAACAGATTATCTCATACAAAAAAATTATTATTTAGTCTTTCTGAGTGTGAAGATTTTAACAAATCCAAGTTATTTATTTATGCAGATGGATTTAAAAAAGATAATTTAAAAGATAAAAAAAAAGTTTTAGAAGTTAAAAAAGAACTTAAAAAATTTAAAAGGAAATATAAAAATACTTCGATAATTTATGCAAAAAAAAATTTTGGTTTATACAAAAATTTAACAAATGGAATAAGTAAGATTTTGGCTAAGTATCCTAGAGCAATAATACTCGAAGATGATTTAGTTTTAGATAAAAACTTTATCAATTATATGAATAAATCTCTGGTAATTTATGAAAAAAACCGAAGGGTTTTACAAATTACCGGCTATTGTTATCCAGTAAATTATAAAAAGAAAAATGCTTATTTTTTAAATCTTACTTCATGTTGGGGATGGGCAACTTGGCGTAACAGATGGTTTGAATTTATTGATTTTGTAAGAAACAAATCACTTATTGATGAAATTTATAAAAAGATTCAGACAAACCCAAAATTAAAGTATGATTTTAATATCCAAGGTTCATTTAATTATTTTAATCTTCTTAGAAAACAAATTAATTCCAATTTTAACTCTTGGGGCGTACTCTTTTATTTGTTTTCTTTTTATAAAAAAAATCTCAATTTATTTCCTCCATATAACTTAGTTAATAATATAGGTTTCGATGGTTCAGGAGCACATAAATCAACATCAAATATTTTTAATAGCCAGAAAAAAAAAATATCAAAAACCATAGTTTACCCAAAAATTTTGAAAAAAGATGATAAGATGCTTGAAAGTATATCATATTTCCTTAATAAAGAATTGAATTTTATAAACAAAATTGTAAATTTTATTTCATGAAAAATTTTATCAAAAACATTTTACCTCCAATTTTACTATTCCTTTTAAAAAAAATTTATTTTTTTTATCTGATAAATAAAAATAAAATTAAGACTAAAAAAGGAGTACAGGATATTGAAATTTACGATACCCCACTTACTGCTGAAAAATTAGAAAACTGGGGAAAAGATAATACATGGAATGAAATTGAACTTTTGTTTAATGGTAAGAATGGTAAAATATTAGATTTAGCTTGTGGTACAGGAAAAAACATTATTGATCTCGAAAGACTTAACCCAAATGCTATTTTTTATGGGTGTGATGTTTCTCAATATTTAATTGATATTGCGATAAGCAAAGGAATTGATTCTAGTAGGCTGAAATGTATTGATGCAACGCAATTAGATTATGAGGAAGATTTTTTTGACTATTCCTATTCTATAGGTTCATTAGAACATTTTACAGAAGAAGGAATCGAAAAAGTCATAGAAAGACTTCATTTTTCAACTTCTATTGCGTCATTTCACATGATGCCCGTATCTAACAAAAATAAAGACGAAGGTTGGATTAAGACTTATCAAACTTTTCATAACAACAGTGTTGAGTGGTGGGTAAATAAATTTAAAAAAAATTTTGATAAAGTTTATGTAATAGACTCTTCTTGGAGTGATTTTATTTCAGATGGCAAGTGGTTTGTATGTTATAAGAAATAAATGAAAAATTTATTTTTTAAATTTTTTAAAAGAATCAAAATTATATTTAATTTTATACTTGACCCATATTCAAATCTTTATTGGTCACAAGAAGGAGAAGATATTTTAATTAAAAGAATTTTTGCAAATAAAAATAAAGGGTTTTATGTTGATGTTGGAGCTCATCATTCTCAAAGGTTTTCAAATACTTATAAGCTCTATAATGAAAACAATTGGAGAGGAATAAATATCGAACCAAGTATAAAACTGTTTAATAATCTAAAAAAAAGAAGAATAAGAGATACAAATATCAATTTAGGTGTATCCGACAAGTCAGAAATTTTAAAGTTTAATATATTTGAAGATGAAGCGCTTAATACTTTTGATATAAAAAAAAAAAATGCATTAAAAAATAAATATAATTTAAAAATGATTAAAGATGTTCAGTGTGAAAGATTAGGAGATATCCTTGATAAAGTTATAAAAAAACGAATCAATATTGATTTATTAAATATTGATGCAGAAGGAAATGATTTAAAAGTATTAAAATCTAATAATTGGAAAAAATATAAACCTTATTTTATAATTGTAGAAATTTCCTCATTAACTTTGGATGATATAATAAAAAATCCAATAACAAAGTTTCTAAAAACTAAAAAGTATCGTATATACTCAAAGTTACATAAATCAGTAATTTTTAAATTAAATAAAAAATAATATGATTAAATTTTTAAAAATTTTAATTAACTTTTATAATAAATTTAAAGTTACTAATATAGGTTTAAATACTGATCTATTTTGTAGAATAGAGAAAAGAGATAAAGATGCTAAAATAAACATAGGAAATAATTGCTTGGTAAATGGAAGAATAGTAGCTGAAATCTCTACTAGTGAAATCAAACTTGATGATAACGTTTTCATCGGTGGGAAAACAATTATTGATTGTAAGGATAAAATTCATATTGAGGAAAATGTTTTAGTTTCATATGAATGTATTATTTTTGATCATGATAGCCATTCTATTATTTCTGAAAAAAGAAAAGATGATTTAAATAGATTTAAAAACAAAAAAATGAATTGGGATGACGTTAAATCTAGCAAAATTCGTATTAAAAAAAATTCATGGATATGTGCAAGAAGTATTATTCTGAAAGGTGTTACAATTGGAGAGGGGTCAATAGTTGGAGCAGGTAGTGTTGTGACAGAAGATGTTCCGGATTTTACATTAGTCTCAGGAAATCCAGCAAAATTTATTAAAAAGTTGATATAATGGCAAAATTACACGAATTAATAATACATAATAAAATTCATTACGCTGAAGTAATAAGGGCAAATCTAAAAAAAAAACAAACTACTTTTTTATCACCTGCAAAATCATCCTTTCAATTTGGTATACTTGCACATGAAAAAGGTTTTGTCGAACCGCCTCATTACCATAGGCCTTTCAAGAGAGTTATAAAAGACCTTCAACAAATGTTCATAGTTCAGAAAGGCAAAGTTCAAGTCGATTTGTATTCTAGTAAAAAAAAATTAATAAGAAAAATAATTTTAAATAAAGGAGACGCAATAGTTTTAATTCATGGAATACACGCGATTAAAGTATTAGAGGATATGCAGTGTATAAGTGTTAAGCAAGGACCTTTTCTTGGACCAGAATTTGATAAGGTGGTAATAAAAAAAAATAAATGATACCAGTATTTAAACCAATAATTAGCTCATCTGATAAAAAAGCTACAATAAAAGCTTTAGATAATGGAGAGATTTCAGGAACTTTTGGAAAATCAATCTTAAGTTTAGAAAAAAATTATTCAAAATATATAGGAACAAAGTATGCGGTATCTGTTACCAGTGGCTCAACAGCCTTACATTTATCTATTGCAGCTTTAGAACTTCCTAAAGGAAGTGAAATTCTAGTTAGCTCAACTACAAATATTGCCTCTGCATTAGCTATTACTCATAATAATTGCATACCTGTTCCAATAGATAGCAAAATAGATACCTGGAATATAGATATCAATCTCATAAAAAAAAATATTACTAAAAAAACAAGAGCAATAATTGTCGTTCATTTTCTTGGAAATCCTGCAAACATGATAGAAATAAACAAGATTGCAAAAAAATATAATTTATATGTGATAGAGGACGCTGCTGAAGCGCATGGCGCTGAAATTAATGGCAAAAAAATTGGTAGTTTTGGTATTTCAGGCTGTTTTAGTTTTTATGCTAATAAAGTAATAACTTCAGGAGAAGGTGGCATAATAACTACTAATAATAAAAGATATTATGATAAACTTAAATTATATAGAAATCTTGGATTTACAATACCAAGATTTGTTCACTTCATTCGAGGATTTAATTTTAGAATGACAGGTTATCAAGCAGCATTAGTTAATAACCAATTAAAAAGAATTAAAAGTATAATAAGCAAGAAGATTGAAATTTATAGACATTATGAAGAAAATCTTAAAAATATCGATGGTATAGATTTTCAAATCACAAAAAAAAATAGAAAAAATGTTTATTGGATGGTTGGTATATTGATTAATAAAAAATATAAACTTTCAAAAAATCAATTACAAAGAAAGTTAAAAGATAACAATGTAGATACAAGAAATTTTTTTAAATCAATTGCAGAACAACCTTGTTTTTCAAAAATTATAAAAAAATCAAAAAAAACTCCTATTAGTAAATATTTATGGGAAAATGGAATTTATCTTCCGTCAAGCTATGATATTACAAAAAAGGAAATTAATAAAATTTGCTTATTGATAAAAAAATATTCACAATGAACGTTGGAATTTTTTTAAAGTCAAGAGACCAAAAAGAGGGAGGGGGGTACACAATTACATATGATATTTTAGAAACTCTTTTAAAGAACCCTTACTTAATTAAACATAAATTATTCTTTGTATTTATTAATGAGTTATCTAGTCAAACCAAACTTTTACTTAAAAAAAAAAAAATTGATTACATAAACATAAAAGAACAAACACATATTTTAAAATTAAAAAATTTAATTTTTAGTATGTTTAACTTTACTTTAAATATTTATAATTTTCTTAATTTTAATAAAGTTGATAATTATTTTAAAAAAAATAAAATAAGAATTATTTGGCCAATATCATCAGAGTATAGGTATCCTTTTTCCCTACCATATCTTTTTACCGTATGGGATTTACAACATAAAAGTATATCTCAATATAAAGAAGTAGGATCCTTTTTTACTAAATTTTATAGAGAACAATTAGTTAAAATTAATATTAAAAAATCTAGATTTATTATAACTGGCAACAAAACAGGACAAAAAGAATTGTTACAATATTATAATATTAAAAAAAAAAAAATAATTTTGAATAGTCATCCTACACCATCTTGGGCGCATAAAAAAATAAATAAAAATTTAGATATATTAAGAAAAAAAAATATAAAAAAATATTTTTTTTATCCCGCAAATTTTTGGTCGCACAAAAATCATTTAAATTTAATTAAAGGTTTCCATATTTTTAATAAAAAAAAAGATAATAATTATCAATTAGTTTTGGTAGGAAATATTGTAGATGAATTAAATTTTGATAAAATTGAGAAATTCATAATTTCAAATAAATTGCAAAATCAAGTTAAGATTCTAGGCTACGTTAATAGAAGAGATTTAATAACACTTTATGATAATTGTATTGCACTAACATATTTGTCAGTATCTGGACCCGAGAATTTACCTCCTTTAGAAGCTTTTGCAAGAGGTAAGCCGGTATTATATTCTAATTTTAAGGGTTCTAAAGAACAGTTAAAAAATTATCCAATTTATGTAAATTATAAAAATCCCAAAAGTATTGCCAAAGGACTGGAAAAAATAATAAAAAAACAGAATTTAAAAATCAATTATAAAAAATTTTCAAAGAAAAAAGATACTTCAAGCTATATTTCAACGATCAATAAAACAATATCAAGATTAAAGTATTTATGAAAAAAATTTTTATGTTTTTTTGGACTATTTGGACAAGGCTATTCTTTTCATTAAATCAAAAAAAATTTTTACTTTTAAAAAAAAAAGAATTTAAAATTGCTGTTTTAAAACCATATTTTTATCTTGATTTATATACTGAGATATCAAAAAATTATGAGGATATAATTTATTCAAGCTATTTTAGATTTGGTCCAGTTGGCTTGTTCTCAGATTTAAACTCTGATTTTTATATAACTCGAACGTCAGATGAAAAAGATTTTGAAAATCGAATTAAAAAAAGAGTTAAAACAGATGAAAATAAAAAATTAATTAATTTACAAAAAAAAAATTCTATAGAAGAAAATAAAATTGATTATCAAAAATATGATCTTATTTTATGCTATGAAGGAGCCGTTAGCAAACAAACTGTAAAAAAGTATCCAAAAATTAAATGGGGAATTATTTTAGAGGACCATTCAAACAATAATTATAAAAAATTTCTTTTATTCAAACCTAATCCTTATGATTTTTTTTTAAATTTAACACAAGGATTTACACCTTACAGTATTTTTAAACGTAATCATTCAATTGATTTTTCCTACACATTTAGTAGCTCAAATTTTCTTAATAAAATGAATATAAAAAAAACTCATACTATCGATGTAGTTATTGAAATCCAACAACCAAATTATGTTATGTCACTTCTAAATAAGAAAAATATTAATGTAGAAAAGTTAGATGGTAATTTAAAGATAAAAGATTATATAAATAAATTATCAACATCAAAAATATTTTTTTGCCCAATTTTTACTTCACCAAGATGGGGAAACTCAATTATAGAGGCTTCTTTATGTCAAAATTTAATTATAGGAAATAAAACTGGATATTGGAATTCCCTTTTAATACATGATGACCTTCACTGCACATCTAATGAAAAAGGTATTGAAATAATAAATAAAATTTTATCAAATCAAAAGTTATATGATTATTACTTATCAGAACAAAATAAAATTCTTGAGTTTATAAATTATAATCTTCCTTTAAATCAAATAAATAAAATTTTATGATATCTCTGTTTTTGGTGTTAAAAATTTAATGAACAAATAATAAAATATAAAATAGAATAATATTAAATATACAGACTTTAAAATTTCTAATGAGTCAATCAATATAAAAATTAGCATTATAGAATAATAAGATAACAATGTTTTTTTAAGAGAATATCTATTTATAAGTAAATGATGTAAATGGTTTCTATCCCCTTTAAAAGGATCCTGTTTTTTTAATATTCTTTCTACAAATAATCTAAACATATCAACACCTGGCACCATAAAAAGTATAAAAATATTTTCTACAGATATTAAATTTGTATTGAGTTTTAAATTTTGATTATAAATATAGATTATCATTAATCCTAAAAAACAAGGCAATATTAATGAACCATTATCTCCTAAAAAAAATTTATTTTTATATATTGAAAAAAAAATTAAAAATAACATTAATATTAAAGGAAGTAGTATTACTTTTAAATCTACAGATGCATACAAGCATAAAAAAAGTGTCCAAATAATTGAAATACCTGCTGCTAATCCATTAATTCCATCGCTTAAATTAAAACAATTTATCAATAAAAGAATACATAATGTTGTAATGAACAAAGAGTAATTATCTAAGTAAAGACTTTTGCCAAATGTTGAAAAGTATAAATAATTAATTCTAATTTCATTATTATAACTTATAATTATCCAAATAATTGCAGCTATAATTAGTAATTTAAAATAAGCACTTAATGAAAAACAATCATCAAATAATCCGATAATAAATACCATTAATGAAGCTAAAGTTATTAATAATATGGTTTCAAGTTCAAAATAATAAGAATAAAATAAAATTAAAATTAGATAACTCGCAATAAAAATTCCACCAATGATAAATATTGAGTTCTTATGGAGTTTTCTTATTCCATCTGGCTCATCAATTAGAAAAAAAAAAAGTTTTTTTTTGAATTTGTTTATTATCCAAAATGATAATAAATTATATAGTGAAAATAATATAATTGTAGGATAATAGTTCTCTATATTTTCCATATAAAATTATGATAATTATACCAAATATATGAGAGTTTTAAATTTAATATCATTTTATGGTTTATTAATTTTACCTTTAGCTTATATTTTTAGTTCGGCACTAATTAATATTATAACTGTAATTATAGTATGTAACTTTTTACTTTCAAGCTATGTTTACAAAAACTATTCATTAATCAAAAATAATTTTTTTTATTTTTTAATAATTTTTTGGATTTACATTTCATTACAGAGTTTATTTTTTGATAATGCAAATACTTTTAAAAGTGTATCATACATAAGATTTCTTTTATTTCCTCTTGGTATTGCTTACTTGTTAAATAATAATTTAGACAAAATAAATATATTAAAAATTTTCTATTTATTTGTTGTACTATTTGTTATTGGGGACGTAATTTTACAATTTTATACAGGAAAAGACCTATTTGGATACAGAGCAGATCATATAAATGGAATTATGGAATATCCATTTGAAAATTGGAAAGACCATACATTACAACGGTTCGCTGGACCATTTGGGTTTGATAAAAAAGCTGGAGCATTCATATTATTTTTTGGAATTATAGGTTTCTGTTTAGACAATAATTTAAATGATAAAAAAAAAAATATTTTTTTGATTTTATTTTTTTCAATTTTAACTGGATCTATCATTATTACAGGTGACAGATCTCCTTTAATAGTATTATTTTTAGTTTTTTTATTATTTATGATTTTTGAAAAAGCTTTGAGAAAAAAAGCTATGTTAATTTTCATAATTTCTTTATTTGTGTTTTCTTTAATTTTAATTTTTTCTAAAGATACGAAATATAGATATATAGATAATATATTAGAATATTCAAAAGTTAAAAATGAAAATCAAAATTTAAATCAAAAAATTAAAAAAATTATAATTGATAATCCATGGACCGCTCATTATTTAACATCTATAGAAATATTTAAAGAGTCTCCATTTTTTGGAAAAGGTGTTAGATCATTTAGACACGAATGTGTAAAACACCCTAATATTAAATCATCTTTTGCGTATTTAAGATGCTCAACACATCCACATAATTCTCTCTTTGAAATAATATCTGAAATTGGAATATTTGGATTTATATTGTTTTCTTTAATAATATTTGAATTAATTAGAACTAAAAAAAAATCTTCTTCAAATAATTTAATTTTATATTTGTTTATTGCAGTAATTATTCCTATAAAACCAACAGGAGCAATATTTTCAACTTGGTTTGGTTCAATTTTGTGGTTATTAATGGGATTTTACTTTTGGGAAATAAACAAATGCATAAAAAAAGATATTAAATGAAAAAAAAAGTCGCTTTAATTACAGGTGTTACAGGTCAAGATGGTTCTTATTTAGCAAGATTTTTGCTATCGAAAAATTATGAAGTGCATGGAATAAAAAGAAGATCTTCTTCAATTAATACAAAAAGAATTGATGATATTTATCAAGATCCAAATAGTAAAAATTACTATTTTAAATTACATTATGGCGACATGACAGACTCTTTATCTTTGTTAAACTTAATTGCAAAGATTAAACCCCATGAAATTTATAATTTAGCGGCGCAGTCACATGTGGCGGTTTCATTCCAAGAGCCTGAGTATACAGCTAATTCTGATGCTTTAGGTACCTTAAGAATATTAGAGGCAATAAAAATTCTAGGTTTAAACAAAAAAACAAAGTTTTATCAAGCAGGGACTTCTGAAATTTTTGGAAAAGTACAGGAAACACCACAAACAGAAAAGACTCCTTTCTATCCACGAAGTCCTTATGGAGTAGCAAAACTATATGCACATTGGATTACAGTAAATTATAGAGAGGCTTATAATATTTTTGCCTCCAATGGTATCTTGTTTAATCATGAAAGTCCCAAGAGAGGAGAAACTTTTGTAACAAAAAAAATCTGTGATGCTTTATGTAGGATCAAAAAAGGTTCAAATGAGATATTATATTTGGGAAATCTATATGCAAAAAGGGACTGGGGCCATGCTAGGGACTACGTAAAAGCTATGTGGTTAATTTTACAACAAAAAAAACCTGACGATTTTGTCATAGCAACAGGCAAACAATATTCAGTTAAACATTTTGTAAACTTGGTATGTAAAAAATTAAAGATCCAAATAATTTGGAAAGGAAAAGGACTAAAAGAACAAGCTATAGACAAAAAAAGCAAAAAAATAATTATAAAATGTGATAAAAGATATTTTAGACCCACTGAAGTTGAGACCTTGCTTGGAAATAGTAAAAAAGCAAAGACAAAACTAAAATGGAAACCTGAGATAGATATAAATGGTTTAGTTGATGAAATGGTAGAAGCCAATTTTTAATATGAAAATTAAAAATAACGATAAAATCTTTGTAGCAGGACATAATGGACTTGTTGGATCAGCAATTGTAAGAAAACTAAAGGAAAAAAATTACAAAAATATTCTAGTAAGGGATAAAAAAAAATTAAATTTATTAAATCAAGCTCAAGTTTATAAATTCTTGAAAAAAGAAAAACCTAAATTTGTTTTTATTGCTGCCGCTAAAGTTGGTGGAATTCTAACTAATAATCAACTAAGAGCTCAGTTTATTTATGAAAATTTAGCCATTCAAAATAATTTGATTCATGGATCTTATCAAGCCGGGATAAAAGATTTAATTTTTTTAGGATCAAATTGTGTTTATCCTAAAAATTGCCCTCAACCTATAAAAGAGAAATATCTTCTAAATAATTACTTAGAATATACAAATGAACCATATGCAATTGCAAAAATTGCTGGAATTAAAATGTGTGAGAATTATAATTTACAATATAAGACTAATTATAAGTGTCTAATGCCTGCGAATTTATATGGTCCAAATGATAATTATCATCCAAAAACATCTCATTTTTTACCCGCAATTATTAGAAAAATTGTTTCATTAAAAAAAAATAAAAAGAAAAACAAATTAATTATTTGGGGTAATGGAATTACAAAAAGAGAGGTGCTTTATGTTGACGATTTAGCTGATGCATGCATTTATTTTATGAATAAAATAACAAAAGACTCAGTAATAAATATTGGATCAAATAAAGATTTCACAATTAATTACTATGTAGCTAAAGTGTTAAAAATTTTAAATATAAATACTAAAGTTTATTATGATAAAACAAAACCTACAGGAACACCAAGAAAATTACTAGATTGCACTATAGCTAAAAAAAATGGTTGGAAACCTAAAATTAGTCTGGACGAGGGTCTAAAAAAAACAATTAATGCATTTGGATACAATAATTTTTAACACTAATGCGTTTTTCTATAGTTACAGTTGTTAAAAATGGATATCCAAAAATTAATTATACAATTCAAAGTGTTCTCAATCAAAATTTTAAGGATTACGAATATATAGTTTTAGATGGAGCATCTAATGATGGAACTTCTGAATTAATTGAAAAATTTTATAAAAAAAAAATTATTTACGAAAGAAAAAAAGATAAAGGAATATACCAAGCTTTAAATAGATCTGCTTTAAAAATTAGAGGTGATTATGTTATTAACTTACATGCAGGTGATTTTTTCTATTCGAATTCAATTTTAAAAAAATTTGATAATTTAATTAGAAAAAATAATAACTACGATTTTTTTTTTTCAAATATAATTTTTTTTAAGAACCAAAAAGTAGTTAGATTGTGGAGAATGCCAGTTAAAAACGTGGGAAATTTTTCATTCTTTAAGATACCACACACATCTATGTGTATTAAAAGCAATATTGTAAAAAAGATGATCTATAAAACAAACTATAAAATCTCTTCAGACACGAATTTTTTAATTAATATTTGTAAAAATTATAAGGGAAAATATTTAGATTTTTACAGTATATTTATGGAGTCAGGAGGGCTTAGCACTTCTTTTAATAATTTTTTTAAAAAATTTAAAGAAGATTTGATAATTTTGACAAAAGAATTTAAATTTTTATTTTTAATTTTTTGGATTTACAAAATATTAATTAAATTACCTGGTTTATTTTTTATTAAAAAAAAACAAACAATTAAACTTTTAAAAGTTAAAAAAAATTTAAGAAATTTTTTTTAATAAACTGTTAATTTTAATGATTGAATTTTCTTTAACAACCACGCCTGGACATAAAATAGATTTTGCACCTATCCAACAATTATTACTAACACATATCGTTTCCCCAGTAAGATCAAATTCCTTTTTTTTATAATTATGGTTACCAGTACAAAAATAAACATCTTGAGAAATACAACAATTTTTCCCAATCTTAACATTATGAATATTATCGATCCAAACTCTTGCTCCTATCCAGCTATCAGCTCCAATTTCTAATTTCCAGGGAT
>MDTG01149048.1_pt1 | contig 13421 bp, 13 predicted proteins | sample 811421 | NCBI WGS metagenome assembly MDTG01 (sample SAMN05326645, study PRJNA326480) | marine metagenome | isolation source: seawater | place: Pacific Ocean: South East | collected 2011 | reverse complement strand
CGACCCGGTGTTGGCTCAAATGTCTCAATATCGACGCCAGGACCTTCAAGGAAGGTCTCTAAAGCGTCAGAGTTAAGAACTTCGTTCCCCGATGTCGGCGTCCCATCGTTGACACACGCATTGCGGATAAGAGTTTGTAGCAGCTCTATTGTGGTCTGAGTTCGTGCCTCTTTTTCAGTTGTCATTTAATGATCGTAGATGCATTGGCAGCTAGCCGTGCGCAGGCGGTTGATTGGTTTTCAGTGACTTCCGGCCTTTGGTGCTTACCTTTCCATATCTTGTGATGGAATACGTCGGTGACAAACGAGCCATTGTGTGAACTGACTGCGATCGAAATGCGAAGTTTCCTAGAGTCAGGGGAGGTGAGCGCCCGAGAACTCTTGGCGGCACACCTCGAACGCATTGAGAAAGTCAACCCCGAACTCAACGCGATCGTCACCCTGATCCCCGAAGCTGCGTATGAAAGGGCTCTCGAAGCAGATGATGCTCAAGCCAGAGGTGAGAAATTAGGTCTGCTGCATGGCCTGCCAATCGCTCATAAAGACCTGGTTGACACTGCAGGTGTACTTACAACCCTAGGTTCACCTATATACAAGGACCGAGTGCCTGATCAAGACGACCTAATCGTTGAACGTATTCGCGATGCTGGGGCGATCATGGTTGGGAAAACCAACACACCCGAATTTGGTGCGGGATCCCAAACGTTCAACGAGGTATTTGGAGTTACCTCTAACCCGTATGACACTTCCAAGACCTGTGGTGGTAGTAGCGGCGGTGCCGCAGTTGCTTTGGCTGCCCGCATGCTGCCTCTCGCTGATGGCTCTGATTTGGGTGGTTCACTGCGAAATCCAGCTTCATTCTGCAATGTCGTTGGTTTCCGACCATCCGGTGGTCGAGTTCCGACTGTCCCGAGCAGCAACCTATGGATACCGATGGCGACTAAGGGGCCCATGGCCCGATCGGTCAGCGACATCGCACTTTTTATGCAAGCAATCGCTGGCCCGCATCAGCTTGCGCCTAGTTCCAATATTGAGTCGCCGGAAATATTTTCAGGATCGCTAGAACGAAATTTTGCTGGAACCAAAGTTGCCTGGTCACCAGATCTAGGAGGTTTACCGGTAGACCCTGCCGTCCGCACTGCCCTTGCTGCGGTTCCAGATCACCTATCGGACTTAGGTTGTGAGATAGTCGAGAGTTGGCCAGACCTGTCGGACGCACCCGAGATCTTTCAAACTCTTCGCGCTGAAATTTTTGCTCATAGCTATGCATCCTTGTTGGAAACACATAGAGACCAACTGAAAGAAACTGTTATATGGAACGCTGAAAAAGGCCTGGAAATGTCGATGAAGGACCACGGAGAAGCCTGTTTTAAGCAGGCTCAAATGTTTAGCCGGCTTCAAAGCTTCATGTCAGATATCGACTTTCTGGCCTGTCCAGTCACGCAGGTACCGCCGTTCTCTAAAGAAATTGAATACATCGAAGAGATTGAAGGTGTTCGTTTCAACACCTATATCGATTGGATGAGGTCGTGCAGCGACATCACTACGACCACTCACCCGGCTATCTCGGTTCCAGCTGGCTTTACTCCTGAAGGCTTGCCGGTTGGGCTGCAAATTGTCGGAAGAAGCCGTGATGACCGTTCAGTCTTAGAACTCGCCTACGCATTTGAACAAGTAACCGAGACGGGTAAGAAACGCCCTGCTGTTATAGACAATTAGCCCGCGCCTAAGTCCGACACTCTCTATATGCGTTCGAAATACCTCTTGCGCTCCCAGTCCGTTACAGCGGCTTCGAAAGCTGCGCTTTCGTTGGCCCAGAAATGGCTGTAGTGGTCGACAACTTCATCCCCGAATGCATCCCTAACAAAAGAACTTGAACTGAAAAGTTGAGTCGCTTCTCGCAAGTTGCTCGGCAATGGATTGATCTGGGATTGATACGCATCGCCTTGAAGAGGAGGTGGAGCTTCTGTTTGAGATTCAAGTCCTTCTAATCCGGCAGCTATAGCTGCCGCATAGGCCAGATAAGGATTTACATCTGCCCCGGGGACGCGACATTCAATTCGAAGTGATTGCCCCTCGCCCACGATTCTGAATCCTGCTGTTCGGTTATCCGGAGACCACGCAGAACCAGTCGGGGCCCAAGATTGTGATTGGTACCGCTTGTAAGAATTCACTGTTGGTGCGAAACATGGCATTAGTTCTTGAAGGTGAGATAGCCAGCCTCCTAAGAAGCTGCCAAAGGTTTCAGAAACGTCTAGTCCAGCTAGCTTGACTCCGCCAGCAAACAGATTCTCCTCTTGGTTCATGGACCAAAGACTCAGATGTAGGTGGGAACTAGATCCGGCTTCGGATCCGTGAGGTTTGGCCATGAAAGTTGCCGCAGCACCCCTTTGGTCAGCGACTTCTTTAACGCACTGTTTCAACAGAACATGGCGGTCCGCCATCTCGAGGGCATCGCACCAACGAATGTTGAGTTCATGCTGCCCCCGACCAAATTCGCCCTTGGTCGACTCGACCGGGATACCCATGTCTTTTAGGTGGCGACGAAAAGCTCCATTGAGATCTTCAGTTCGGGATCCCTGAAGTAGGTGGTAGTCCTCGACATACCAGCCTGCTGGTTCCAAATTGTCGTAGCCGGCAAAGGCAGCATCTCGGTAGCTCGTCCGGTAAAGAAAGTATTCAAGTTCTGATGCCACCATTGCTTTCACGCCGAAATTTTCTAGACGCTGAATTTGGTGACGAAGAATTGATCTGGGAGCTACCGAAATTGGATTTCCGTGGTGATCAAGCAAATCGCACATGATTAACGCGGTGCTATCTAGCCAAGGGATAGGTCGAATGGTGTTCATGTCCGGCGCAAGGTGGAGATCTCCGTAGCCGAGATCCCAGTTCGAAAAAGAAAACCCATCAACGGGTTCCATCTCCATATCGACGGTCAACAAGTAGTCACATGCATGGGTGCCGGTGGGATCTTCAAGAAAGAACTCGGCATCGAGTCGTTTGCCCATTAAACGGCCGTAATGATCTGTGAATGCCAAGATGACGGTGTCGATACGATCCGCCCGGGATGCCTCGGCTAACCCTTCGTAGCTCCAAGTGTTAGTCATGAGGTAACCGTAGTAGTAGAAGCACTAGGCAGGTCAACGTGTCGTAGCCATTCGTTCTGTCAGAGTGCCTCCGGTAATGTTGAACTAATGACTGACCTTGCCATCGAGGCGCGCGGGCTTGTGCGAAAATTCGGCGGTAATTTCGCGATCAATGGAGTTGATTTAGAGATACCTAAAGGGGAAATTTACGGCTTCTTAGGCCCAAATGGAGCCGGCAAATCGACAACGGTAAGGGTTTTGTGCACCTTGCTTGCTCCTAGCGCTGGTTCAGCGATGGTTGCGGGCCACGACGTGGTGAAACATTCAGCAGAAGTAAGAATCCGAATTGGAGTCGCGCTCCAAGAAGCTGCTTTAGACGAGAAACAAAGTGGCCGAGAGATTCTAGATCTGCAGGCTCGGTTATTTGGACTGAAGCCAACAGATCGTGCGGACAGAGTCAGTCGGTCGATTGAACTGGCTGACCTAGGCGACGCTATTGATGATTGGGTGCAGACCTATAGCGGCGGAATGAAACGAAGATTGGATTTGGCCGCTGGACTTATTCATGATCCGGAAGTCTTGTTTCTAGATGAGCCGACAACGGGCTTGGACCCAGTCAGCAGAGTCAGGGTTTGGGATGAAGTCAGACGCCTCAACGAGACCTACGGAGTAACGGTTTTCTTAACCACGCAATACCTCGAAGAAGCCGACGCTCTAGCCAATCGAGTCGGCATCATTGATGAGGGTCGCATCGTCCAAGAAGGCACGCCGACTGAGCTGAAGAGGAGTGTCGGGTCTGATGTCATTGTGGTGGAACTAGCAGACAAATTGCATCAAGCTGCCGATATTGCCGATGCTCTTGGCGGAGTTGATGACGTCACCATCGGCAGACGGGGCATAACGATTTCAACCGCAAATGGGGCGGGTTTGGTAGCCGACGTCGCCGTTGCTTTCAGCCGACAAGGTATTTCACCTCAATCGCTCACTGTAAGAACGCCTTCGCTTGATGATGTTTTTCTTCGAGCCACAGGACATCGATTGACAAGTGAGATCGACTAATGGATCCCTCTAGGCAACCGATTTCTCGACGCAGTACTTTTCTTGCCGATATTGGAACAGTTGCCCGTCGAGCTGTCAGAAGTCTCTCAAGAGAACCTGAGTTCATCGGGCCAGCTTTGGCTATTCCGATCTTCTTTTTTGTTGTGAATATTGGAGCGCTCGAAGCATTTGTAGAGCGACAGCCGGGTATCGATTATCGAGCGTTTCAGTTGCCAGTGGCGATCGTATTTGCAGTAACTGGAATATCGCGAGCGAACATGTTGGTAACCGATATTCAAAGTGGATATCTGGATCGAATGCTGGTAACTCCAATCCGGCGGGTTTCGCTCCTATTGGGGCTGATGGTGGCAGATATTGTGCTGGCGGCGGCCTTAGCCGGAGTTGTGTTGCTCTTAGGTTTCGCGGTCGGCGTCAGTTTTGGAACCGGAATCTCTGGCTTAGCTGTTTTTGTCCTTCTTGCGATGGCATGGAGTCTTGCTTTCACGGGTTTCCCATACACGGTTGCTTTGCGCACCGGCAATCCCGCCGCAGTCAATTCGGCTTTCTTGATTTTCTTTCCGTTTGCTTTTCTGACGCCAAGCATGTTGCCGAGGAATCTGATGAGCGGATGGCTGAAAACAGTAGCGGCTTGGAACCCCGTCACGTACTTGCTTGAGGGCATGAGGTCGGTTCTGTCCGAAGGCTGGGAACTGATGATGTTGGTCAAAGCAATGGCCGCAATAGTGGGGCTTGGTTTGGTGACCTTTACTATGGCTTTTCGTTCTTTAGCGCGACGCGTAGCGACTGGTTAGTTGTCTACCACCCGCGGTCGACCCACTCTTGGAGTTGAGGGGATTCGTTGCCGATTGTGGTGTCGTCGCCGTGACCGGGCAGAACTACAGTGTCTGACGAGAACTTTGAGAACATCCGCTCATCGATGCTTTTGATGATTGTTTGAAAATCGCCACCGTCGAAGTCGGTTGCGCCGGGACCGCCTGGGAAAAGGGTGTCTCCTGAGAACAACAAAGGAGTTTCCTCAACGTGGAAACTCATCGAACCCGGAGTGTGGCCTGGGTTGTGAATGGTCCTAATTCGAAGTCGCCCAATTTCTATTATCGAATCATCTTCCAATATGAAGTCGTAACTAGGCAACATGGTTGCATCCTCGGCAGCGACTCCTACTTCGTAGCCCGCGTCTCGGATTGCTGGAATAGCTTGAATATGGTCCCAATGGCCGTGAGTTTCGACCACAGTTCTTACTCCAAGACTTTGGCAAAGTTCCAAAAGTTGCTCGTGTTCGTTGGCGGCATCAATTAGAAGAGCCTCACCCGTCTCTGTGCACCTCACAGTGAACACATTATTTTCGTAAGGCCCGACCACAACTTTGTGTACTTCGACGCCAGTTCCTTTCCAGTGAAGAGTCATGTGTCAAGTTTACGACTTTGCTTGGCGCCCTATCGGGATGTTGCACGGTCGAGACCATAAGTGATAGGCATACCTATCATTAATGGCCAAGTAGGCCTGAGAAGCGGATAAGGCTGAGGCTCCGGGTGTTTCTGAGCTCCAAAGAACCGACAATTGGGAAGCGTTTATTGCTTCAGTCGTTTTGGTTGGTTCCTATATTTCTTCTTGGATGTGCCGATAATGACGGAGTAGAAGAAGTTGACCGCGCAGTCTTAGAAAATGAAGCTGTTGGCACATCAGTAGTTGAGGAGGCGAAAGGGACTTCATCCCAAGTGGATCAACCTGAAGGTGCCACTGGCCCGAAGCCAGTTCTACCTGCCATTGTCACGGATCTAACTGGAACTCAAGTCATCGTTAATTCAGTTGACCGAATCATCCCCCTGGATGGCACTGTCGCCGAAGTCGTGTTCGCATTGGGACTTGGCAGCCAAGTTGTGGCCACTGATCTGTCTGCTACCTATCCACCAGAAGCTGACGCGCTACCGGAGATCGGATATCAACGAGCGCTAACGGCCGAGAGTATTGCTACCTACTCGCCAACTGTTCTACTCGCAACTGAAATTGCGGGCCCGCCTGGCGTAATCGATGACCTGAGGAAATTGGGGTTTCCAGTAGTAATCGTCCCCAATAGATCCGGCCCTGAGGGCCCGCCAGAAAAAATTCGAGCCGTAGCTGAAGCGCTTGGTATCCCCGAATTGGGTGATGAGTTGGCGAACAAAGTCGCCGCAGATATTGGCAAAGCAACTGTTACTGATCCGAGTAGCAGGCCTCGAGTTGTATCGCTGTACTTGCGTGGCGCTAGCACTCAGCTAGTTCTGGGCAGAAACTCTGCTACTCACTGGATTATCGAGGCAGCCGGTGGGGAAAGTATGGCAGCGGTTTTAGATATAGACAGCAGCGAAAGCATTTCAGCTGAAGGTCTGATGGTGGTAGCGCCTGATGTTGTCTTGGTTCCGTCGGCTGGACTTGATTCGGTTGGTGGGCCCAACGGTTTGATGACTATCGGGGGTCTTTCTCAGACACCCGCGGGAAAGCATGGAGCTGTTGTTCACTTTGATGATCAGTGGCTTCTAGGAAATGGACCTCGAGTTGGCTCTCTAATTGAGCAATTAGCGCTAGTTCTTGATGAAGCGAGGCAACGACAAGAGGTGTCTAGATGATCGGCAAAGACATCGTTACCGCCGCTGCGGCGCTAGCTCACTCGGTACCCGGTGCGGAACTATTGCTTCGACGGACTGACGGAGCGCGTCTTGTGGTTGCTGGACATTCTCGCGCTGACTTAAGTCCATGTACTTTTCGACATTTGGTAGCTGAGGGGCCATGCCCTATAGCCGAGGAAGTAGAAACATGGTTAGGAAGTGTGGAGCCGCGAGGCACGCTAGAGCATGCGGTGGCTGGTGTATACCGTTCTCGGCACCGAGCCGGCGAACGGTGGTTCGTAGCGGATCTCGACTCGGCTCGACTGCGTCAGCTTTTCGATGATCTTGACTGTGACCGGGAAGTAGCAGATTCGACAAGTGTCACTTTGAGAGCCGATGTAGAGCTTGGGGTCGTAGTCGTAAAGCTCGAGGTGGGATCACGATTTTCGGTGGAGCGTGTTGATCAACTCGCCCTTTGCGTCTACGCCAGTTATCTCGCCGAAGTAGCAATGTGCGCTTCGAAGGAATCTTTGCTAGATCAGGGTCAAAATTGGAGGGAATGAGGACAATGAGCATTGTGAGAATTAACGCAATCACGGTACCGGATGGATCTGGTGATGAACTGCTGAGACGGTTCGAGGCCAGGATCGGCGAAGTCGAGAATATGGAAGGGTTTGAGAATTTCGAACTCCTGCGACCCGCTACCGGAAACACTTGGTATGTCTATACGCGCTGGGCATCCGAGGAGGCCTTTATGGCGTGGGTGCACTCACCAGAATTTGCTCGTGGACATGCCGATGCCTCTTCGCAACCGGTTGGCCACGGAGCAGAACTACTTGAATTTGATGTAGTACTGCAAGCCGAAGCGACGGCATAAGACACACGATGCTTACTGGTAGGCCCCCAGCGCGGGCGTTGCTGTCTTTGTTGTTGGTGGCGCAGCTTTTGGGGTGCTCTGATTCAGATGAGGTAGTTGTCTTAGAACTGCCTGCAACAACAACTCAACTTGGTAATGATGAGCCCGAATTGGAGACCTTAGAGCAAGACGATCTCCCGGAAGAGGTAGCTGTAAATCATCAATTCGGCGAAACATCGGTGCCGGCTAAGGTCGAACGAGTAGCCGTTATTGGCCAATATGAAGAGGATTCTCTTATAGCGCTAGGACTTGTCCCCGTAGCGGTCACGACATCAAGACCTAATAGCGAAGCCTTTCCATCACCCTGGACGCACAGCCTGCTTGGCGATTTTGAAATTGCTGACATCGGGGGAGATGATGATGGGTTGAATTACAACCGCTTAGCAGAACTTGAACCAGATCTAGTGTTGGCAACACGAGCTGATCTGAGCCCCAGTGAATACGAAGCTTTGACAGCGATTGCCCCTACTGTTGGAAGGCTCTCGGATACGGAGCAGTCACAGCTTTCTTGGAAAGAACATGTCCAATTATTAGGGTCTGCTTTATCGCTAGATGCTGAAGCAGACCAAGCAATCTTGGTGGCCCAAGCATCGATATTTGATGCAATCCGACCGCATCCAAGTTTAAAAGGCTCATCGTTTGCATGGTTGAAAGCTGACACCGAGAACGAGATTAAAGTTGCTGGTAGCAGCCTGGCGTCATCCCGATTCCTAAAACAGTTGGGGCTGGTGTACCCCTCCGACCTAGACGACGAAGTGGGGACCGACAGATGGGCGCCACTGACTAATCAGGTAGCCGCTCGGCTTGATGTTGATGTGCTGCTAATCGAAGCTGATTCTTCGGTTAAAGAGGTTTTGGCTGAGTCATCACTGTTGGGGGCTTCGCCGTCATTTCAACGACAAGACATCGTCTGGGTGCATCGAGGCACAGCGCTACAAGCTGCGCTCGGTACCGTGACGATTCTCAGCCTCGATGTGCTGCTTGAAGAGCTAGTGCCAAAGATCTCGGAGGTGGTCACCGTAGTATTGGACCCCCCTAGCCCCGAAGAGCTTTTGGCCATGGAAGCGTTCCGCTTGGTGTACGGCAGTGAAATTAGCTGGGCTGAAAAAGAGCCACACCTAGAAAATGCGAGTCAACTTCGCGCTGCTAATGATGCATATCAGCAAGGAGCTGTGGACAACGATGGGATTACGTTGCGACCCAAAGCAGCTGAAATTACTAATGATTCGGCCAAGATTATTTATGATGTTTACTTCGGAGACTCTGCGGCTTACACCGACTTGGACCGAATTGTGTACTTGATAGACGGGGTATGGAAAGTAACGGAAAGCGACTTTTGCGATTTTCTTTCAGCCGCGCGGACGCCTTGTGGCGGATAAATCAAAAGAGTTTGAATGGACTTGGCTGGGATATCAAAAGCACGAGTGAGGGTGAGCTTGAGTAAGCCGTTTTGGTGGGTTTTGGGAGGGGCAGTCGTTCTTGCGTTAATGAGCCTGACCAGTCTGATGGTTGGCCCAGTCTCAGTTGATGTGAGTCAAGCTTGGTCGGCACTGTTTAGTTTTGATCCGAATGACACGAGCCAAGTTGTGGTTCGTAAATTGCGGCTACCACGAACGTTTTTGGCGATCGTTTCCGGTTGTTGTTTAGCTGTTGCAGGCGCGATAACTCAGGGAGTGACTCGTAACCCATTAGGGGGGCCTGGCATATTGGGAATTAATGCGGGCGCGGCTTTCGCGATGGTGACAGCGATTCACGCACTTAATATTCTCACGCCAAGCGGGTATGTCTGGTTTGCTTTTATTGGAGCCGTTATCGCAGGTTTTTTGGTGTATCTAGTTGCTCAGGTTGGGCCAGGAGGAGCAACCCCAGTCAAATTGGCACTTGCCGGAGCTGTTGTTACCGCGTTGCTGTCTGCTTGGACGTCAACCCTTTTATTGTTAGACGAAGAAACCCTAGATGAGGCTCGTTTCTGGTTAGCAGGATCTTTGACCGGTAGAGGCACTGAAGAAGTGCGCCTCCTGTTGCCGCTGATCATCGTGGCCTTAGTGGGGTCGTTACTACTGGGAGCATCTCTAAACACTCTTTCTCTTGGAGAAGAGACAGCGGTTTCTCTCGGTCAACGAGTTGGTTTAGTGCGACTGTCTGCGGGTGTTATTTCTGTGGTTCTAGCGGCCTCCGCCGTGGCAATAGCTGGCCCAATCGCGTTTGTCGGGTTAGCGGTACCGCATATAGCCCGCGCTCTAGTCGGTTCGGACTATCGATGGGTCACCGCCATGTGCCTCACCTCGGGCCCCTGTCTTCTCTTAGGGGCCGACATTGTTGGTCGTATGGTGGTGTCCCCGCTTGAGCTCCAAGTGGGAATAGTCACTGCCTTAGTGGGTGCTCCTTTCTTAATTTTTCTTGTCCGCTCAAGGAGGCTTACTGGCTTGTGAACCTCCTCACGCTTACTTCCCCGTCGTTGCAAACCCTGAGCTACATGGTGATTGCGATTGTCAGCGTCGGAATAACAATTAGCTTTTCCAGACGAATCTCAATCTCTCAGCGGTCCCTACGTCGAGGAAGTTTCTCGAGTCTGACTGACCTTCGGGTACTTCGTTTATGCATCGGCACTGTGGCCCTGACGGTCTTGTTAGCTCTCATAGGTTTAGAAGTAGGTGAGTACCCGATTCCGGGGTTTGAAGCTATAAAGACTGCTTTTTGGAACCGCGGGGGAGAGTTCGATTTCATTGTCAACTCCTTGCGATTTCCACGGGTAGTGGCTGCCCTGCTCGCTGGATTTTGTTTGGCAACGTCCGGAGCGTTATTTCAGTCGTTGCTGGGTAATCCGTTGGTCTCACCTGATGTGATCGGCATTAATAGCGGCGCAGCTCTTTGCGCTGTTTTTGTACTCACGGCGGGCGCTGATTTAAGCGTGCTGCCGTGGGCAGCGTTTCTTGGCGCGGTACTAACCGCCGTCGTGATTTATTTGTTGGCTTGGAAACAGGGCATTAGCGGCAGTCGACTGGTTCTTGTTGGGATCGGAATCAACGCGTTGCTTGCTTCCGGCATCACATACTTAATGGTGAAGTACCCGATCGAACGAGTTGTTGCGGCAGCGCGTTGGCAAATAGGGAGTCTTTTCGGAAGTTCATGGGCGGACGTTAGAATTCTCGCTTTGGGTGTCGTGGTATTAACTCCGCTCGCGCTGTTTCTTGTTCCCAAGCTTCGACTTCTCCAACTTGGAGATGAATTAGCGACGGGTTTAGGGAGCCGAGTCGAGATGCAAAGAATGGCCATTATTGTGGTGGCGTCCGCTTATGCAGCCCTAGCCGTGGCTGTAATCGGACCCCTAGGTTTCGTAGCTCTACTTGTACCTCATATGGTGAGATTGATCGTGGGGTCCTTGACCGGTGGGGTCTTGCTCCTGACTGGGTTCGTTGGGGCCCTGTTTCTATTGGGCTGCGATTTAATTGCGCAGCAGTTGTTTGCGCCCACCACTCTCCCAGTGGGCGTTGTGACGGCGGCTTTGGGAGGCCCCTATTTCCTGTTCATCCTTGTTCGATATAACCGTGCACTTTGAAAGGAGCCTTGAAATGGTAAATCTTGAAACCTCTGAGGTTGTTCTCTCTTATGGCAGTAAGCGAATCGTTGACGACCTTGATTTCGTTGTCCCGGAGGGGAAGATCACGGCGATCATTGGCCCCAATGGCTCGGGAAAGTCGACCTGTCTTCGGGGGCTAGCCAGAGTCCTTCGACCAGTGGGCGGAATGGTCCTGCTCAATGGACGCGACATCCATGATCAATCGACTAAGGCTGTAGCGAAACGAATTGGTTTACTTCCGCAAGGCCCCACAACGCCATCTGGTGTCACCGTTTTGGACTTAGTTCGCCGTGGCCGCTACCCACATCAGCGGCTTTTCGACCAGTGGTCTACGCAGGATGAAATCGCGGTTAAGAAAGCATTGGTTCTGACTGGCCTTCAGGATGACCCTGATGAATATGTTGATCACCTTTCTGGCGGTCAGCGACAGAGAGCCTGGATAGCAATGGCGCTTGCTCAAGAGACAGATTTGATGCTTTTGGACGAGCCGACAACTCACCTAGACATCGCTCATCAAGTGGAAGTGCTTGACCTCTTGCGAGATCTCAATAGGAGTGAAGGCAGAACGATTGTCATGGTGTTGCACGACATCAACCAAGGTTGTCGTTATGCAGACCATGTCGTGGCAATGAATGACGGAAAAATCGTAAACCAGGGCGCGCCTCAAGAGGTGGTCAACGGTCAAATGATGGAGGAGGTCTTCGGCTTGGCTGCGGTTGTGATCCCCGACCCGGTTACCGGAACACCTTTGTGCGTGCCTGACATTGTTGACAAAGGGACAAGTAGCCAACTTTGATTAGTTAACTTGAAATTGGCGGAACTAGATCTCGCTGCGCAGTGATCGCAATAGACCGATAACAAAGGGCTCGAGTTGGGCGGGTTCCTTTGCGACCTCAGGAAAGGCCACTCTGCTCATCCTGTCGCCAGAGTCACTCTGGACATGAAACGTCATTCCGTATCGGTCTACGCCCACCATCTGAGCTTCTTTGGCTTTCGGTATTCCGCCTCGTTCTTGAACGAAAATTAGGTTTGCATCTGCGTGATCATCATTCATATGTTGGATAGCGCCTGAAGCAGTATGACTAAATGGATCTTCTTCTGCATTGGAGTAGTCAGATGCAGTCATCCAACTCATATGGCCAAACCCACCAACAAAACGGCAGCGTTCAACGTCTAGTTTCCAAAAGTTGAAATCTTTAAAGTTTGCGTAGTCAGCTGAGTAGGGGTGCTTTGTTAAGTAGCTGTCTTCTAATTCGCTTTCACCTTCAAGTAGCCGCAATTGCCCGATTAACGTCAGTCTTGCTCCAACTAGAGGGTCTCCTTCAGATGTATGAGCCGTGTCAACCAACAAACTTGCACGATCGTCTGAGCGGGCATTTTTTGTGTGCTCTGCCAGATCCGAAATGAGAATGACTGGGTTACCTGCACTGTCAGCGAGGTGAGACACCAGGCTGCCGTACGGGTAGCCCTCTGAAGTCAGAGTTGACAACACGCCAGTAGCACTAGTCACCATTAACGAACGAGACAGTTCTGCATCGCTGGGAAAGGAGTGAGTGTCCCCAGTTGGCGAAACGTCGTGTCCGTCACCATGCTCAAGTTCTGGAGTGTCGGTCATTAGATCGATCCTAGGTTGAAGTTAGTAGTGGCGGCATGATTGTTCGGTCGGATAGTTCTATGCCTTGGTAACAGTGAAGCACCAATTTTGCCTTAGGAGTAGTGACCTGTTGTGGGCGGGTCCGCCCCACGCCGTTGGAGGGTTTTGCCCGAGGCAGGCAAAGGAAGCGTTGGCAAGGAGGGGAACCCCCACCAGGCCGGACCCGACCCACAACTCGCCCCAGCACGAAGAGGCGAGGGATCCGAAGATCCGCAGGTACGTTGCAGAAGTGTTTAACATAAAATGATAAGCAAGCCAAACATTAATGACGAAGAAATATAATTTGCTCGAAATATACGCGAAACGATGCTTTTTTAGTGCGAAGAGGCCAAAGAGCCTGTTGGCAAAGCTTGCGGCAATTGCGACCAAGAACTTTGAGGCCATCAGATTATCTTTACGATTGCAAGAACCTCAAACTAAGGGTTGATAATTAGTATTAGGAACCCTTATCATGCCAGTGTTATTCCCCTTCTAATCTTCTTATGGAGAAGCCAAACATGAAACGTTCGTCCTTGCTTAGATTGCTTGGTCTGGTCTTTGCGTTT
>MDTG01438970.1_pt1 | contig 13422 bp, 14 predicted proteins | sample 811421 | NCBI WGS metagenome assembly MDTG01 (sample SAMN05326645, study PRJNA326480) | marine metagenome | isolation source: seawater | place: Pacific Ocean: South East | collected 2011 | reverse complement strand
TTTCAAAATTACGTGTTAAATAATCTATATTATTCAAATAATCTATTAAATATGGTTCTCCTCTTAAAAATAGTTTTGAAGGTTTTTTATTTTTGAAATCTGATGCTATATCTACTATTATAAATTCTTTTCTGGCAATTCTTAATCCATTATTTATTACATTTATTTGTGCCATTAAAGGCATTTCATGTAATGCGAACATACAAGTTACTATATCTATATCTATTTTTGGGGTATATGATTCTGCATTACCATAAAAAAATTTTGCTTTTTTCTTTATACTTTTTGCTTTATTTAACATTTCTAAACTTGTATCTATCCCTATTCCATTTTCTGCAGTAGACATTCCTATACCACAACATAAATCTAAAATATTTTCATTTTTATATTTTGAATAAACTTCTTTTCTTATATCTCTTCCATCATATCTTACATTATCTACTAATTTTGTTGTATAATAAAATAAATTTGCATGAATTTTTCCACGCACTCCAATGTTTCCTAAATTATGAATTTTTGGATTATAATAATATGGTACTTCTAGTGTTGTTATTATTTGTAAATTTATTATTAATATTAATAATATTATCATTCTATTATAATTAAAATTATTATAATTTTAATTATAATTTTAAATATTTATTATTTATTATTTTAACAATTTTGCTTACAATTTATTATACCAAATTTATAATTTTTATTTCCATATAATATTTTTGAATTGCTTGTATTTTTATCTGATTTTAAATGTTGTTCTTTTTTTTTCCAATATATCTACTATATGAATCATGTTTAATAGAGACATCATTTCTTTTTGTTTTGTTATTACTTATATGTAAACTTGCTAAATTATCAGTATATAATGATGAATCTACTCTTACTGTTTTTTGTATTATTTTTTGTGTTGAACTTATATCAATACTTGATGATGGTAAATTATCTGCATTTAAACATTTATTTTCTTTGTATCTATATGATTCTTTTTCGTTATTAAATTTATTTACACAATTCCTTACTCTTGAAAATGGATGCATTAAAAATTCTGCTTTGCTGTTCAAATATATTTTATTGTTTATATCTTCCATATTTGTATCGCTTAAATCACATGTTAATATATAATTATTATAAACAAATGAGTTTGAAGATAAATCATTATGTAATTTTGAAATTTTATTGTATTTTGTATTTAATATTGGCATTTATATATTATAAATATTTATTTTAAAATTGAAATATTTTATCATAATAATTTTATTTTAATTATATGTCTTTAGAATATAATTGTACTTATTGCAATAAAGTTTATGTTAAAAAAGCTGCATATAATAACCATCTTCTTAATTGTAAATTTATTAGAATATGTAATAATATTAAAACCAATTCTCATCTTAATGATAATACTAATGATAATGATTATGATAATACTAATGATAATCATTATACACAATTAGATATTAAATATGATGGTACTGTTAATGATTTATATAAATTATTAATTAATTTAAATAACAAATTTGAAAAATTACAAAATGATTATGATGAACTTAAAAAATATGTCAATATTACTAAAAATAAAATTAATGTTTTAGAATATTTAAACAATAATTTTTGTGATAGTTTATTTCATTTTAATTTATTTTTGGATTCTATATCTATTACTAGTATTGAATTACAAATTATATTTGATAAAGATTATGTGGATGGTATTGTAGATATTATTATTAATTATATTAATAAAATTAAAGAAAATGACAAATTTGTTCCAATTAAAGCTTTTAATAATAAAGAAAATATTTTATATGTATATTTAAAATCTCAACATTCTAATGATCACAAATGGATTGTTATGGATGATGATATTATTAATATAATTATGAAATATTTTAATAGAAATTTGTTACCATTATTTACTGAGTGGAAAGAATTATATAAAGATAAAGTTGATCCTGATAGTTATACTACTATTTATGTTAAAAATATGAAACGTGTTTTAGCTAGTAATTTTGAGAAAAAAAATAAACATGCTATGTTAAAAAATAAATTATATAAATATTTAAAAGTTGATTTAAAAAATTTCGCTATTTATGATTCTTGTTGATATTCATTAAAATTGATTTCATAATTATAATTTTTTTTACTATTAAATCATAATTATGAAATATTTTCATCTTTTAAAATTTTTACCACTTGATTTAATTCATTATATATATATTATTAATACTGTTAATAGTGCTAATATTATTATTAAAAAATATAGATTTTATAAGAAAGTTATTTATGTTATTAGTAATATTAGAAATTTTATACTGAATGATGATATTGTTAGTGATTATATTATTGATTCTTTTAATTTTATAATTAATAATACTTTTCCTAATAAATATAATAAATTATTTTGGGAACATTTACTTAATCTTATTTCTAATAAATTAGGAACTTTTAATGTTAATTTTATCATTTTAGCTTGTAATAATAATTATTATTTTAAAAAACATGATATTAACTATAAAAATTTCGAGATTGCTATTAATTTATGGCTTAAAATGTGTCAAAAATATGATATTTCTTTTACTGTTTTTACTTCTAATAATTTTACTAATATTTCTAAAAAATATCAACAAGTTACTATTAAATCTAGAAATTTAATTAAGTTAAAAAATTTTGATAAATTTATACATTGTCCTGTTGTATATATTAATAATAAAAATCAATCAATACAAACTAATTGGCATTATATTAATAGTGTTTAACATATTATTGTATATAAAAAAATTGATAGAATTATTTTTTTTTACTGTTATTTAAAATCTGCATATGACTACTTGTAATATATGTTGTGAGAAATTTAATAAGACTCTTAATTTGAAAATTACATGTCAATGTGGTTTTCAAGCTTGTAAAACATGTATTAGAACATATATTCTTAGTACTACTAAGGATCCTCATTGTATGGAATGTAAAATACAATGGTCTAATAAATTTTTAGTAGATAATTTAAATAGATCATATATTGATGGTGAATTTAAAAAACATCGTAAAAATTTACTTGTTGATAGGCAGATTAGTAAAACTTCTGAATTAATGTCATTAGTTCAAAGAACTAGAATTATTCAAGATAAAAATCTTGAACTTAATCAACTTAATGAACAATATAAAGAAGCTAAGAAAATATTTAATAATATTAGTGATTTACTTTATAAAAAAAGATTTGAAATTACTCAAATTAAAAATGGTAATATTGAAGTTGAAAGGAAAAAATTTGTTATGCCTTGTCCACATAGTAATTGTAAAGGATATTTATCAACACAATATAAATGTGAAGTATGTACATTATATACATGTCCTCATTGTTATGAGATTATTGGTCATAATAAAGATGATCCTCATACATGTATTCAATCTAATTTAGAAAGTGCTGAATTGATTAAAAAAGAAACAAAAGGATGTCCTCAATGTGGTGTTCGTATTTTTAAAATATCTGGGTGTGATCAAATGTGGTGTACTGAATGTAAAGTAGCATTTGGTTGGAAAACAGGTAGAATAATTTATTCTGGTCAAATTCATAATCCACATTACTATGATTTTCTTAAAACTAATCAAACTAATTTTGGTAATGCTCCTAGAAATCCTGGTGATATTTTATGTGGTGGTTTAATTGATTTTTATAGTCTAAATGCTATTTGTAGATATATTGATAGTTATAAAGATACTAAATGGTTTAATACACTTAATACTGATAGTATTATTTCTAAATTTATTAAAAAATTTAATTTTACGAATATTTATAATTTTGCATCTATTTTGACGGATTTACATAGAACAGTTAATCATATTACAAATGTTAATTTAAATCAATGTAGAAATAAAGTTCGGACACTTGAAAATAATGATGATATTACTGTTCAATATATATTAAATAATATTACTAAAGATAAATTAGCAACTAATATATTAAGAAATGATATATTAAGAAAAAAATATTCTGAGCTTCTTAATATTTATGAACTTTTGAGTGTTGTTGGAATTGAAAAATTCAATAATCTCAATAATGATTTCATTGCTTTAAAAAATGATACATCTAATAGTTTAACTATTAATAATATTACTAATATATTACATTCTATTATTGATCTTATTGATGAATATAATAATTTGATTAATTATACAAATGAACAAATGGTTGTAATTGGTAAAACATATAATCAATCTGTTTCATTGATTAGAATATCAATGAATATAACTACGCATACTAATACTAATATTCTTAATGCTAGACGTAGACATCAATATTATCAAATCTTAACTGGTAAATTTACTGATAATGAATTAAAAAAAATCAATCATATTCAAATTACTGGTAATAATAATCATGAAGCCTCTTCTAGTTCAGATAATTAGTTTAAATTAATTATTTAATCACGTGCTTTGCCCCGCATAAATTTTCATAGAATTCTTTTAATGTTTGATGTTTATATTTATTATATTCATTTTTTTTCATCCAAAATGAATAAAAAAATGCGTCTATATAAATATAATTTTCATCTATTATGTTTAACATATATTATCAATAAATATTATTAAATTTTTCAATACTAATAATTTCTATATTATATTCTTTTGCTTTTTTTATTTTTGATGTTTCATTATCTAAAGAACCTACTATTAGTAGATTTACATTTTTATTTATATTTCCAACTACTTCACCCCCTAATTTTTCAATTTTTTCACTAATTTCTTTTTTTCCTTTTATATCAGATAAAACTATTATTTTATTAGCTAAACTCAATTCTTTTTTTGGAGAAATTTCTTTTTTACTTGATTCTTTTGTCAATTTATATTCTAATTTTGCTTCAAATAAGAATTCTTTGAATTCTTCTATTTTTTCTACAAATAGACTTGCTGTTTTTAATCCTAAACCATCTATATTTTTTAATTTATTTATTTTTTCATTTTTTGATAATTCTTCTGTTATAATATTTGGTTCATTTTTTAAAATTATTGAAATTCTTTTTTCACCAAATCCTCTTCCAAATATATTTGATCCTGCTGCTATAGTTGTTAGTGATGCTTTTTCTAATTGTTTTTGAATTGAATTATAAATTTTTGTTGCCATTTTTTCTTTAAATCCTTCAACTTTCATTAAATCACTTATAGTCATAGTAATAATTTTACTTATACTATTTCCTCCCGCTTCAATTATTTTTTTTATATTTCCTTCTCCTAATCCTTCTACGTCTAATGTTTTAAAAAATCCTGCTATATTTTTTAATTTTACTGTTTTATCATCTTCTTTATTTTCTAACATAATATCTACATGTGTTTCATTCCATATATATTTTTCTTTAGGCATTAAAGGCGTTTCTGCGTTTGTAATTACTTCTTCAATTTTTGGAATTACATCACCTGAACGAATTATTTTAATTACTGCTCCTACACCTATTTTATTATCTTCTATATATTTTGCATTAAAACCTGTTGCATAATTTATTTTTGCTCCGCCGATATTTACTTCTTCTATTTGAACTCTTGGTTTTAAAAATCCATCTTTTGATGCGCTCCATAATACATCTAATACTTTCGCTTCTGCTGATTGATCTGATAATACCATTTTAAAAGCAAAAGCATGACCTGGATTTTTGCTTTCTCTAGAATAAACTTTATCATCAATACAAATTATTCCATCGATATTATATTCATAATTTTTTCTCCAATCTACTAATTTTTCTGATAAAAATTCGTTTGTTAGTTTTTCTGAATTTATAGAATCTATAAATTTTACACAATTTGTTTTTAAACTTAAAAACTTTAATTGTTCTGATGGTTTTAGATTCTCAGGTTTTATTACTTCATAACCTACAAAATCTATATCTTTTAGAATATTTATATCTTCATTTGTTAATTTTTTTTTGTTTACTAATCCACTTATAAAATTTCTTGAATTTGAATATTTTAATGAATATTTTTCTTCAAATAATTTTTCTTTAATAATTAGTTCACCTCTAATTGTTATATTTTCCTCAGTTGGTAAATTTAAATACTCAATTAGATGATCTATATTTTGTCCAAATTTTCCATCACCCCGAGTATATAATTTTTTTTTATTTTCTTCTCTTGAGTACAGTCCACTTACTCCATCTAATTTACATGAAATTACATAAGGTCCTCTATATTTTGATTTAAATTTCTCTAATTCTTTTGTATCTGCTTTTATTTTATCCATTGACCACATTTCATATGGTAATTTTACTTTATTTTTATCTAATATTACTTCTCCATGTTGTATATTTGCTGTTTTATTATTTGGATACTTTTTTAATACGTATTCTCTTAATATATCATATTGATTATCTGATAATAATGATTCTTCTGTTTCTTGATAATATTTTTGAATTGTTTCTTTTAGCATATCAGTTAATTCTTTTTCTCCTAATGATTTTAATACTATTATACCTTCTAATTTAAATTTTTCTATATTATTTTTTATAATTTTCTCTTCTTTATCTTTTGATAATTTTTTAATTGTATCATTTTTTGTTTTTAATATTTTTAATTTTATAGTATCATTATTTTTTATAACAATTGATTTTTCATCTTTTCTTTCATGTGGTTCTTTATATTCTAAATTTAAATAATCAAATATATCTTTTTCAGTAGCAAAACTTATTGAATTTATTTTTTCTTCTTTTTTTTTATTCTTCATTGTATGAAAACCGTGTTCATTTAATGTTAAATTATTATTTAATGAATATTGTCTCATTGATGTATTAAATTCTTTTGAACCTGTAAAATACAATATAGCAAATGCATATTCATCTGGTGGTGTATATAGAAAATCTATTCTACGCGCTACACTGTTATCATTTAATTTTGTAATAACCATGCTTTTTTTCTCACCTCTACTTAAAAATACTTTAATAATATTATTTTCTTTTAATGAATCTAATAATTTATCAAATATACTTTTATCATCTAATTTTGATGTTATTATTATATCTATATCACCTGAATCTTCTTTTCCTCTTCTATAACTTCCTACTATTTCTAATTTATTATTTTCAATATCATTATTTGATAATTTTTTAAATTCTTCGTCTATTATTTTTTTATAATCTTCTATTTCTTTTCTTGGTATTCTTTTTAATATATCATCATAATACTCTAAACCTTTTTGTTGTGTTTCATTTAATAATTTTATTTTATTTTTTCCTTTTCCTTGTATTTCTTCGTCTTTTCTTTTTTTTAATTCTTCTATATTTGTTATTCCTAATTCTATTATTTTTTCTGCTGCTGCATCTCCTATTCCATGTATTTTTAAAAATACTTCTTTTTTCTCTTGTTTTAATTTTTCTTTTATATAATCATCTGTTCCATATTTTTTTTTTAATTCTTCTACATTTTTTACCTTTCCTGTTCTTATATATTCATCCAATTTATCTTTTATTGCTTTTCCTACATTTGGTAATTTTTCTATATCTTTTGAACTATTTATATTATTATTTAAATTTTTTATATTTTCAATTCCTTCTTTATAAATTTTTGCTTTAAAATAAGCTTTTTCATGAACTTTATTATAATATTCTAATTGTTTTAATATTTCAATAAATTCTTCTTTATAATTTTTTGTACCAGCCATATTATTTTTTAACTGAGTATAATTTTTTATTTTTAAATCATAATTATTTTTTCTTGATTTTAATTTCAATTTTTTTACTGTTTTTTTTAAATTCATTTAAATTACTAATATAAATTTTTTTTATATTAATAATATAATTATGGCCACTAAATTTTATCAATCTAATCAACGAATTGTTAAAGTTGATGGTAATACTGTTCAAAATAAAAAATATCAAATTGCATATAATCCAAATAATCATAATAAGTTACATCTTACTCTTCAAAAAGATAATTTATTTATGCATCAACAATTTGATAATTTAGAAGAATTTTTTAAACAAATAGAAAATAATAATTTACCCATACAAAATATTATTCGTCAAGATATTGAAAAAATTAAAAGTCTACCTCTTATTAAATACAATCAACCTTTTACTAAAAAATTTATTAAATCCAAACCCAAACCCAAACCCAAATCCAAATCCAAATCTAATTCCAAACTTCCAATATATACTAGAAAAAAACCATATGTTAAATCTACTCGTAAAAAATTTTATAAAAAATAAATTTTTATAAACGAACAATTAATGAATATATATCATTAAATTCTTTATTTTTTTTGTAATTATTTATATTATTTATTATTAATTCTTTATCATATAAGCAATTATCTAATTTATTTAAATATTTATTTGAACAATATATTATCTTATTTTTATGACTTATTAATTCTATTTTTATTTCTTTAATTGTTGTTATAAATTTTAGAAACTTTATTAAATTTATTTTTAAATCAAATTCTATAACTATTATTTTATCATTTGTTTTTATATAATTATTTATACCTTCTATCTCATTATCATTATAAATATATGTTGCCATACAATTATTTCCTGCATCTTTTATTATTTTATCATATTCTGATATTTTTGATTCTTTTAAATTTATTATTAAAGAAATTATAAACGACATATTTTATTTATTTATAATATAAAAAATTATTAATATTATTTATTATATTATGGATATTCTATTATATAATGATACTAATCAATGTTTTTTTTATAATACTAATCTATCTCATCAATGTTTTTTTGATAATATTACTAATCAACAACAAATAATTAATTATTATTATATTTTTTATTTATTTAAAAATATTTTTTATTTATTTAATGCACTCTTATTTTCTATTTTATTTATTTCACATTGTATTTATCTACCTTCTAAAAATAAATTTGTTCATTTATATAATAAACATAAACATTTATATGAATATAATTCTTTTTTTCTTGAATTATTAGAAGAATATTATTTACTTGAACATGATAAAGATGATCTATATTTAAAAACTTTAATTAATAAATATATTTATTATAATTTTACATATGACGAGAAAAATTATAAAATAATTATGAATTACAATTTTCATGATAATAATTTTCAATATTATTTAGATTCTAAATCTATTAATATTCCATTTGAATATTTAGATACTATTGCTAGAATATATTCTGTTAAATATAATTGTAGAAATATATATTATGATAATTATGAAAATATTTTTGATGAAAATATTTTTGATGAAAATATTTTTGATGAAAATATTTTAGATGATAATGATGATCAATATAATAATGATTCTCATAATCATATTGATAATAATATTAATAAACTATTTTATAAAAATAAAAATAAAAATAAAACTAATAAAACTAATAATAAAATTTATAAGTCTAATAATTTTAAACATTCCGGTTTAATAGATAATGATTTTTACAAATTTATTATTGATTATGATGTATATGATTCTAATGATATTCTTATATCTTATAATAACTTAAAAGAAGATGATATATTTTCTATTAAAAAAAATCATGATTTTGATATTATTAAAAATATTATGACTTTTAAAGATTTTAAAAATAGATCTATTTTATAGTTAAATTTAAAGATTTTATTACTTCTATATTTTCTTTTGATAAAATTAAATTAAAATCTATATATGCATAATTTTTATTATACAACATATCATGACTATAATTTATATCTTTTAATAATATATCTAATTTATTATAAAATCTATCTATATATTTTTCATTATTTAAATCATCATTATTTAAATTTTCACAATATTTTAATACAAATGATAATATTGATATAAATTGATTTATTGATAATCTATAATATGGATTTGGATATAACACTTTTTTAAATAATTGTTTTATAAAATCGTATATTATTATATAATCTTTTGAATTTATTGGATAATTTGTTATTTCATAATTTAATTTTGCATATATTATTTGTAAATAACTACAAACTAAACTATGTAGATCATTAAATTTTAAAATTAAAGGAACTAATTCATTTAATATATTATATAAATATACATATCTTTTCTCCTTATCATTTACCGGTAAAAATTTCTCATAAAATTCTCTTAATACTCTATTATATTCTTTTAATTCATAATCTTCAAATATTATTTTTATTTCATTTGAATTTACTATTGTTTTATAACTATCATCAATAAATATATTTAATATTTCATTTGATAAATTATTTTTTTCATAATCATTTGTTATATCTATTCTTTTAGATAATTGTTTATTATAAATTATAAATGAAATAAATCTTTTTTCAGTTAAATGATGATAATGATCTAATCTCCAATCAAAATAATGTTTTTTTATTTTCTTTAAATCATATAAAGAATTTTTTGTATAATTTTTATTTTTTAATAAATTTTTATGATTATACGATAATCCAAAATCTATAATTAATGGTATATTTTTATTTAAATCATAAATTATATTGTCATAATGTAAATCATTATGTACTATATTATACTTATTTAATATATATATTGAATTCAATAAATAATATAAACTATAAAAATATTTGTTGTATAAAATTTTATTATTGTTGAAATTATTATATAAATATTTTTTTAAACTTAATGATTTTACATACTTCATATAAAACATATAATAATCTTTATTCATAAATTCACTATTATTCATTATTGAATAATCCTCAAATAAATTTTCACATTTATTAATTATTTCTTTATTTTTTTCAAAAATATCAAATTTTACTATACAAAATTTATTAATAGGAACAAATCTATTTTTAAAATTATTTATTTTTTTTATATATTCACTGATTTCGATTTCATTTTTACTATAATAATTTATTTCTTGTATTTTATTTACATTATTATTACTTCTATTATAATTCCCTATACAATTTAATCCAGGCATTATTGCACAACCATATGAACCTTCTCCTAATAGTTCTTGTTTTTTTTTTTTACCACCTTCATATAACTTCTCATTATTTATCATTATTATATTATTATATTATATTATAATAATATAATTCTATACAAATATTATGAATATTCTATATGAAACTTATACTTTAAATTTATTACCATATTATTATAATAATAATTATTATCATATTTTATCAATTAATAAAAAACCAAAAGGACCTCTTATTGATTTTGTCAAATTAATTAATATTAAAAATCCATCATCTAAAATTAATAAATTATATGAGAGTACTTGTTTATATTGTATTAAAAATAATTTACTTAATTCTACTAATAATAATATACAAATTTGTACAAAACACGATATTCATAGTGTTATTGATTTTTTAGTTAATAATAATTATATTATTGATTATCAAATTACTGATACCCTTTCTAATATTAATTCTAATCAGTTATTATTTTATTTTAAATATAAACTTACTTCCTAATTTTAAAATTGATTTATTTTTTATTTTTTATATTATAATAAAATAATTTTAATATTTTATTATAATTATATCAATAATATGTCTAACATACTAGATAATAAACATATTAAAGACTATAAAAATATTCAAGACAATCTAAAAATTCAAGATTGTCAAGATCTTATAGAATTATATAAAAAATCTCTAAATAATTTAGAAAAAAAAGCATTTATTATTGCACAAACTAATTTAGAATCTTCATTTTCTATTCAAAAATCTATTGGATTTTTAGAATTTCAAAAATCTATTCAACATTAAATTTATAATTATTTCTTAAAAACATCCAAATTTTTCCTAATTCATTTTTACCAATTAATATATTATATTTTATTCTTCCCCCCCAAATTGTTTTTTCTTTTGCTCTATTATCTTGATGTAATAAATATTTATTATTTGTATTTAATAAAATACTTTTTAAATTATTATTTTGTTCTAATTTTCCCAAACATATTTTATATTGATAATCATAACATAAATTATTCCATATATATATTTCTTTATTATTTAATTTCATACTTGATTTACTACCTAATTTTTTTGCTTCATTTGCATTTTCACATTCTAATATTTTATTTGAATGTTCTAATAATTTATTACTACGTTTTATATCATCATTTTTACAACTATTTGATGAAATTAAATATTTAAAATATTGAAAACAATGCTCTCCTGACTTAAATTCTATATCTTCTATTATTATTTTTTCCATATTAAAATTTGATAATTTTCTTAATTCTTCATCTTTACTTTTAGAATAAAATTTTATAACATTATCCATTTTTATAATATTTATTATTTATTTTTCTTTATCAATTTTTTACTTTGTACTCACTTTCTAATGTATATGATTTTTATCATCATTTAACATAAATATTATTATTGATATTATACCAAAAATACTACCTAATATTTGATTTTTTGTTAATCTCTCATTAAGAAAAATATAACCTACTAAAAATAATAAAATAAAATGAAATATATGCCATATTATATTTGCTACTAATAAATTTGTAAATTCTAATAATTTATATGAACAATAACCCGTTAATGCATATAGTATTATACCTAATATTAAATATAAATTTTTTTTATTATGTTTTAAATTTTTTAAATTTTTATGTATTGATTTAAATAAATATTGAGCTGTTACTTCTGATATTATTGAAAATAATACAAAAATATAGAATAATGTATTCATATATATATATATATTATTAAATATATTACTTTTTCAACTATTAAAACTATTTAATAATATTTCTTGTAAATACAAATCATTTTCCATATTTAAATTTATGTTATTATTTTCATAATTATTTGATAAATTTTCATAATTATTTGATAAATTTTCATAATTATTTGATATATCATTTATATATATTTCTTTATAATCAAATTCATAACGGCATACTGGACATTTATATGATTCTGTCTTTAACCATTTTATTATATTTTCTTCTTTATATACATGATTACAAGGTAAAATTATTACATTATCATCTTTATTAAATTTACATAAATCTATTGGACATTCTTTATTTAATTCTTTTAAATTTTCACATTTATTATATTTTATTACTTTTAAATTTTTTAGTTCTTTATCATTTATTACTTGTTTTATTTTTTTTTCATCACTATAAAATGTATTATTTATATAATTATCTATAAATTCATTATCATTTATTGTATATGAATTTGTTAATATATTTATAAAATTGTTTTCAATATTATTTAAAAAATCTATATAATTTACACTTGAATTATCTATATCTACTGATTCATATGATATATTTAATATTTCATATGATATATTATTTAATTGTAGAATATTTAATAAATTAATCGCTCGTCTTTGGAATGGCGCAAATTCTTCTCTTATATTTGATATATCTATTAAATTTAAAAAATTTATTGAACTTATATCATTTATATCATTTATATCATTTATATCATTTATATCATTTATATCATTTATATCATTTATATCATTTATATCAT
>MDTG01158073.1_pt1 | contig 13422 bp, 10 predicted proteins | sample 811421 | NCBI WGS metagenome assembly MDTG01 (sample SAMN05326645, study PRJNA326480) | marine metagenome | isolation source: seawater | place: Pacific Ocean: South East | collected 2011 | reverse complement strand
GGTGAAGTTGACCGTCGTCTAGAGACGCTTGTAGTGTTAAAGAAAAATTATACCCTATTAAATTTGAGTTTGAAATAAAGAAAATGTCTGGTTTTAGTTCGATTTCTTTTTCGTTTATTTTTACCTTTATTGTGCGGGGGCTTTCTTTTTTAAAGAGAGCCTTGGCGATAGCAAGAGCGTAGGCGGTAAGGCCTCTTTTTGGATTTGTGTTATAGTAGTGTACCATTTTGGCGATAGTCCCTAGGCTTGCATTACAAAAAAAACTATACTGATTTATAAAACCGACATCAATTTTTTTTATGTGTCCTGATTTTATTGCTTTAAGAGCGTAAAAAACTTGGTTGGGTATATTAAGAGAGAGCGCCAGACCGTTGCCTGACCCAAAAGGTATAATACCTAATTTTGTTGGGGTACCTACCAACAGTGAGCCAACTTCGTTTATTGTTCCGTCCCCTCCACAAGCAACAATAATAGACGGGCCCTCTTTAAGAGATTCAGTGGTGTGGTTAACAATGTCGCTTGAGAATTTGCTTTTTTTTAAGACAATGTGATATTTTAAAGGACTAAATACGGTGTCGATCAGGTTTTTATTAAGGCTGTTGTTCCCTTTTCCAGAAATTGTATTTATTATAAAGTGTATGCTTGTTTTGGTGTTCATTATAATTTAACACTTATCCCTTTTCTTAGATTAATTTATAAATCTATTGTCTGTGGTTTATTTTTAATTAAATTTGCTTTCCTTTTTGGCGTCTTGGCCGAGTGGCTAGGCAGAGGTCTGCAAAACCTTTTACAGCGGTTCGAATCCGCTAGACGCCTCTAAAACCATAATTAATATATTATGGTTTTTTTATTTAAAAAATACTCTTCCTCCTAAAATTTTATTTAGCTTGAACTGTTCTGGGGAACTATATATAAATATATCTCCTCCTAAAAATATTTTAGTTTTGAGACTTTGTTCTACTTGTACATTTGCTACCGCACCAGTCCAAATCGTTGTTTGAGCGTGGTAAGAGTTTAATTTTGATGCCCTGTAAATAGCACCTGTTGATAATTTGTTTTCTTGGTGTTTTGCCTTCCCTTTAAGTGTCACAATTGCCCCCGTTGTGCATTTTATACTTAACGACGATACATCTATTGCTGCTATAATTTGTGCTCCTTCTCTAGCTTTTAAATTTATATTTTTCTGTTCTATTTTGTTATTAAAAACAACTTTTGAGCCCTGCCCTGCAACTAAGGTTTCTAGAGAAGTATAATAAACAGTAACCATTGTTTCTGCTCCATTAAAGATTTTTTTTAATTTCATTTTTATTTTTATTGTTTTATTCTTCTGTAAAACAATAAGATCTTGTCTATATCTACCAGAGATGCTTACTTTATCTTCATTACTTTTTTCAAAGTTTACTTTTATTCCATTATATATTATAATTTTATCAAATTCCCCTATTTTCCTTTCAAAACTTGTTTGAGCAACAGTATTAGAACATAAGAGTATTAAAACTATATATAAATATTTCATTTTTTTAAAATTTATTTAAAGTTAAATTTAATTGTCTTTTTTCTGGGTCTGCACTTTTAATTCTTACACTTACTAGGTCCCCCAATTGAAATTTTTTCTTTGTTTTTTCACCTACTAAACAATAATTAGCTGAATCAAATATATAATAATCTCCTTTTATATCTTTATTTCTAATTAGCCCCTCACATTGGTTGTCCAATATTTCAACATACATTCCCCATTCTTTAACACCTGAAATAACACCTCTATAAACTCTATTTTGATATTTTTCCATGTATTTTACTTGCATATATTTTATAGAACTACGTTCTGCTTTCGTTGATATTTTTTCTTTTTCTGTTAAATATTTGCACTTTCCATCAAGGTCTAATTGATTTTCTATTTTTTTATCATCAAGTATATTATTTAGTAATCTATGAATTATAATATCTGGATATCTCCTTATTGGAGATGTAAAATGTGTATAATGTTTAAAAGAAAGACCATAATGTCCTATATTATTTGTTGAATATTCTGCTTTACTCATACTACGAATAATTAGAGTGTCGAATAAATTATGCTCTTTTTCTCCTTTAACTTTTTCTAATAATCTATTTAACTCATTACTTAAGTTTTTTGTGTTAGAAATATTTAATTTATAACCCAATTTTTTTGCTATTTGCTCTATCTCTTTAAGTTTACTTAAATCTGGTTTGTCGTGTATCCTATAAATAGATGATATTTTTGGTCTTTTTTTAGCTAAAAATTGTGCTACTTTTTTATTTGCTAATAACATAAACTCTTCAATTAATTTATTTGAATCTTTCGATTCTTTAAAAATAATTTCTTTTGGTTCGTTTTCTTTATCTAATTTAAATTTTACTTCAATTTTATCAAAAGTTATAGCACCATACAACATTCTATTTTTTCTTATTTTTTTTGCTAAAAAATCTAACTTTATTAAACTCTCTTTAATTTCATTTGAAATTTTTATTTCGCTGTTCTGTAATGCAATATTTTTTGGTATTATTTTTACATTTTTTTCTATTATATATTGAGCTTCTTCGTAGGTAAATCTGTAATTACTTAAAATAATACTTTTCCCATACCATTCATTTACAATTTTTCCATTTTCATTTAATTCAAAAACAGCTGAAAATGTGTATTTTTCTTCATTGGGCCTTAAAGAGCATATCTTATTACACAAAACTTCCGGAAGCATGGGTATTACTTGGTCCACTAAGTATACTGATGTTCCTCTTTTAAATGCCTCTTTATCCAATATCGTATTTTCTTTAACATAATAAGAGACGTCTGCAATATGAATACCTATTTCATAATTACCATTTTTTAAAAATTTAAATGATAGAGCATCATCAAAATCTTTTGCATCGCTTGGGTCAATTGTAAAAGTTATTACTTCTCTAAAATCTCTTCTTTTTTCTACTTCCTCTTCTTCAATATTATTTTTCAATTTATTTGCAAAATTTTCTATCTCTTTTGGAAATTTCAATGATAAATTATATTCTGCTAATATTGAATTTAGCTCTGTTTTATGATTTCCTGGTTTTCCTAAAACCTTTACAACTTTTCCTACAGGACAATCAGCATTTTTAGGCCAATCCTTTATTTTTACTAATACCTTATCTCCGTTTTTTGCTTGTTTTATACAACCTTCTGGAACATAAATATCAACATGTATTTTTGAGTCATCTGGTATAACAAAAGCAAAATTTTTATTTAAATTTATTACACCTACGTATTCTAACTTAAACCTTTTTATTACTTCAATTATTTCACCTGTAGATTTTCCATTTCTTTTTCTATTGTTTATATAAAATTCTACTTCGTCTCCATTTAATGCATTTTTTGTTTTATTGATAGGTATTTTTACGTCTTCATTAGATTCATCAAATTTAACATAACCTAGACCTCTTGCTGATCCATAAAAAATTCCAGTATAATAATTAGAATTTTGTTTAACCTTGAATTTTCCTTTTTTTACTTCAATAATTTTTTTGTTCTTTGAGAGCTGATAAAGACAATCTATTATATATTTTTTTTCTTCAGTTATATTTAGAATTTTACTGAGTTGCTTATAATTCAAGGATTTGTTAGGGTTAGATTTTAATATTTTTAATATTGAATATTTAGTTTTTTTTATAAAATTTGTTTTTCTTGTTTCTAAAGACATCTAACCGAAAGAAGTTTATAACAAATCTACTATTTTAATTTTATCTATTAACCTTGAGTTGACGGCTTTATACACATTTTAACAGTACAATAGTATTTGAGTAAATATTTTAATTATTTATTTTTTATTATTATAGTATGTTAATATCTATAATAAGTATTAAGATTATTATAATTTAATCCGATAAAATGACTATGTATTTAGATATGTAATGTTTATAAACAGTCAATTTATATTAAAAACTTTTTAATTAAAATAAATAAATAATGGTTGGAATATTATATAATTTTATAGATATCAAATAACTATTTAAAAACAAAAGTATTTATTAAAATTAATTTTAATTTATAAACAATTTTATAAAAATTTAATTAACATCTTATATTTGTATTAAGAATATGAAAGTAGCAATAGGTAATGATCATGCTGGTACTATATTAAAAAATAAAATTGTTTATTTTTTATCAATGAAAAATATAGTTGTAATTAATCACGGTAGTGATTCTACAGAAAGTGTAGATTATCCAGATTTTGTTTATCCAGTTGTAAATGATGTAATAAAAAGTAGAGTAAATTTTGGAATTCTTTTGTGTGGAACTGCTAACGGAGTAGCAATGACAGCAAATAAAGAAAAAAATATAAGAGCTGGTGTATGTTGGAATAAAGAGATAGCATCACTTATTCGCAAACACAACAATGCAAATATTTTATGTATTCCTGCACGCTTTATAACAACTGAAATATTATTAGAAACAGTAGAAACCTTTTTAAATACTGAATTTGAAGGGGGCAGACACCAACAAAGAATAAATAAAATTAATAATTGATTAATTTATATTTTGCTTAACTAATGGAAGTTATAATTAAAAATTTTTTTGATTTAACTAATATTGAGTTATATGAGTTATTATCTCTGAGGTCTGAAGTATTTATTGTGGAACAGAATTGTATTTATCAAGACATTGATTTTAAAGATAAATTAGCTCTTCATGTTTTACTTAAAAAAAATAAAAAATTAATAGGATATAGCAGATTATTCAAACCTGGTGATTATTTTAAAGACTCTAGCATTGGACGTATTGTTATTATAAAAGAATATAGAGCGAAAGGTTACGGAGAAGAGCTTATGAAAATTTCAATAGAAAGTATTAATAAATATTTTAAAAAAAAGAAAATACATATTTCTGCTCAAGCATATTTAAAAAAGTTTTATAAAAAATTTAACTTTAAAGTCAAAGGAGAAGAATATTTAGAAGATGGAATACCTCATATAAAAATGGTAAAAAACTAATTTTTAATAGAAGTTATTTCAATTTCAACTCTTCTATCAAATTTAGAATCTCCACCTAAAGGAAATTTATGTTTAAGTCCAATATATTTCATTCTTTTTTTATCTATTCCTCTTTTTAATAAATAATTATAAATAAAACGAGCCCTTGAAAATGATAAATTTCTTTTACCAGTTCCTCTATCTACAGCATCTCTTTCAAAAGAAGTACAACATACATGGCCTTCAATAGTAAAATATAAATTACTTTTTTCTTTTAGAATTAATGCTGTTTTTTCTAATATTGGAATAGATTCTTTTAAAACATAACTGTAACCAGTTTCAAATAAGACATTTTGAAGAATTACTTTATCTCCAACTAATAAATTACTTTCTAAGGTTAACGGTAATTCTCTGCCAAACTCATCAATATTAAATTTTTCAAATAATTCAATTTCAATTTCAACTTTCCTATTTAAACTTCGTAATGTATTAATATCTTTAGTATTAATTTTTTTGAGGAAAATTTCTCCTTTTCCATCAACATTTGAAATAAGATTTAAATCAGTATTGGTAAATTGAAAAATATTTTTAATTGCATCAGCTCTTTTTTGAGATAAAATTAAATTGTATTGATCTGTACCCCTATCATCACAAAATCCATAAATATTTATTTTTTTTATAGTTTTATTATTTAAGCTATCTATAAAATTTAGTAACCTGTTTTTTTCTGTTTCTATAATATTAAATTTATCTGTATCAAAATATACAACATGCTTTAAACTTGTTTGGGCGTAGCAAAAAGTTGAAATTAATAGAAAAGAAAATAGAGCTTTATACATACCCCAATATATTTAAATTTATTTTTTTAAAATAGAATTATATTTTTCAATATCAAGTAAAATTTGGATAGACTTAATTATAGAATTATTATTTTTTATTGAAAATTTCATAAGGTCTTTTTTGTAAAAATTAAATTTTATAAATTCTTCCTCAAGTTGTTCTATTATATCAACTTTTAATAATTCAAAAAGAGATTCTTTTTCCTTATTTATTATTTGATTAAATTTTTCTAATTTATTTAAAACAAGAATAAATTCCTCTTCTTTGGAGGCATTATTAATTTGATTAATTAAGGTTTCAGTTTTTGAATTTATTTTGAAACCTTCTGAAAAACAAAATGATTTAAAACTTTCAAAAGTTTTACTAGAAATGTTATAATTTTCTATATTTTGAATTATTTGGTTTTTATTGATTTTAGCAACAAACAAAAAAAATAAGTTTTTATTTTTTAATGATTGAATTAAATTGAATTTATCATTTTTACCAACAATGATGTCAGGACTAATACCATTGCCTTCATAAACTTTTCTACCTTTTTTTGTTTTAAATGCTCTGCTAGCATTAATTTTATCAGTTTGTATGCATCTTCCAGACGGAGTGTAATATTTAGAAACAGTAATTTTTAGTTTAGACCCGTATGGAAGATTTTTAATTTCCTGCACAAGACCTTTCCCATAACTTCTTTTTCCAATTATAATTCCTCTATCTAGATCTTGAATTGCTCCAGCTACTATTTCACTAGCAGATGCACTTTGATCATTAATAACAACAACCAAAGGAATATTTGAACTAACAGGATCATTTTTAGTTTTGAAAAGAGAATTATAATTCTCATTATTACCTCTTGTAGATACAACTAAAGTGTTTTTTGGAATAAAAAGATTTATGATATCAACAGCTTCATTTAATAAACCCCCAGGATTAGACTTTAGATCTAAAATTATTCCTTTAGGATTATCAATTAAAAGAAATTTTAAGGCAGACTCTACTTCTTTGGCAGAACCCTTTGAAAATTTAGACAAACAAATATATCCAATACCATTTGGAGTAATTTTATAGTAAGGAACTGCAACACTTTTTTTGTTTTTTCTTACAAGCGTAGCAGATAAAATTTTGTTTTCTCTAAGGAAATTAACAGAGATTTTAGAATTCTTATCACCAATTAAAAGGGATTCTATACTCTCGTTTACATTATTTACATCGACACCACCAATTTTTGTAATAATATCACCAGCTTTAAGGCCAGCTTTATCCGCGGAGAGATTCTCAATAATTTCTACAACATATAAAGAATTATTTATAAATTTTAACCTTGCCCCTATATTACCAAATCCACTAGATTGTACTAATCTACTATTTTGAATATTTTGTTCATTATAGTAAACGGTATAAGGATCAAGATTAGAAAGCATACTCTTAACTCCGCTTTCCATTAACTTTACTGGTTCGGTTTTTTCTACATAGTTCACATTGATTTCTTTGAAAATACCATTGTATATTTCTAATTGTTTAACAACCTCAAACAATTCGTTCTTATAAGAGCTAATAGTAAGCAAGAAAACTAAAATAAATAAAGCTTTTTTGGGAATCTTTTTTAAAACTTTCATTTGGACAGAATATTTATTGTTTTGTTTGTTAGTTTCTTAAAATCACTGTTTAATTTGTCAAAGGATGGAATACTATTGTCGTGAAAAAGAATTATAAAGTGATATTTTTTATTAAAATTGTTAAAATGCACCAGTAAATGTTTTTTGAAACCTTCACGAAGCAATCTTTTTACTTTGTTTCTATGAACAGCTAGATGAAATAGATTTTTACTTACAGACACGCCCCACGCATTTTCTTTAGAGACTAGGTAGATTATTTGAAATGGGAACAAATTAATTTTTTTTCCTTCTCTAAAAAGTTCAGAAATTATCTTATTGCCCTTTAGTTTTTTCATTTTCTGTTGTTAAAAGCAGGTTGTTGTCAATATTTATATCAGCTATAGATTCAGAAGGGTCAATTTGTATCGATTTGATTTTTTTATTAGTGTTTATTTCAATGACATAACTTGATTGAGCCCAGGGCCAATCTTTTAGAAGGATAGTTTTGCTTTTTAATGGAGGCGTCTTTCGCATCATTTGTAAAGGAACATAGATTAAATCTGTAGATTTATCTTCATAAGAAATTAAAACTTCTATTGGCATTGGCATTAAACCGATCCTTTCAATTTCAATTAGATTATTAGTTCCTTCTTTATAGAAATTTTTGATTCCATAATCTATAGTATTAGTTGTTCTAGTCCAGTCATTTAAATACCAGCTAAGTTCAGCACCAGAAATCTTTTCAGCACATCTTATAAAATCGTTTGGAGTAGGATGTTTAAAAGACCAATCGTTAAAATATTTTTTTATTGAAGACTCAAAAGTCTTTTCTCCAATAAGGTATTTTAGTTGAGCTAAAAAGATAAATCCTTTAACGTAGGCAGACATACTGTAAGCAGTATTATATTCGTATCTATCAGCATGCGTAGTTTGGGGCTGTTCCAATCCACTTTTTACAAGAGATTTATATCTATCGTAAGCATTTTTTTTATATAGATTTTTATCTAGGCCAACAATATTAGACTCAGCTTCAGTACCAAAATATTCTGTAAAACCTTCGTCCATCCACTCGTGTTGACTTTCATTTGTTGCTAAAACAAAATGAAACCAAGAGTGTGCCAATTCGTGGGCGGTAACACCAACTAGACTTAAAAAATCACGCTCCCCTGTAATTAAAGTACACATCCCATATTCCATGCCTCCGTCACCCCCCTGAATAACAGAGTATTGATTATAGGGATAAAGGCCTATTCTTTCATTAAAAAATCTCATTAACTCTTTTGTAACAGGCTGAAGTTTTTTCCAGTTTTTTAAATATTTTTTATTTAATGTTTTTTTGTAATAAAAGTTTAATATAATATCTTTTTCGACTTGTATCGAATCTTTTACAAAATCCGGATCAGCTGCCCAAGTAAAATCATGAACTTTGGGAGCTATAAAATTCCAGCTTAGCTTATTAGAACCATAACCAGCTTTTTCTTTTTTTTTCAGATAACCAGTTCCAGCGACAATAAAGTTTTTGTCAATTTTAATGGTCACGTCAAAGTCACCCCACACCCCGTAAAACTCCCTACCAATGTAAGGGTCTGCATGCCATCCCTCATAATCATACTCAGCAATTTTAGGATACCACTGGGCCATTGACAGCGCTACACCTTCAGCACTCATTTTTCCAGCACGCCTTACAACCAATGGAACTTTTCCCTGGAAAGCCAGTTCGAAGAATCCCTTTTTTCCTGGTAAAATAGGGTCTTTTAAGTCGACCTCTAAAATAGTTCCAGCGACTTCGCCATTTAAAACATTCCCATTATGTTTTAATTCATCAACTGATAGATCTCCCTGGTCGTTTAAAGAAAGCTTAGAAATTTTATCTAGCACTCTTGGGTCTGGGTCGCTTATGTTTCTAGACCGAACATCCATTTCACTATCAGGCTTAAAGGCATTAAAGTAAAGATGAAAGTAGACACTTTTTAGGGTATCAGGCGAGTTGTTTGTATATATAATCTTTTGCTTTCCAGTGTATTTATAATTATTTATATCAACGTCAATATTGATATAATAATCTACATGTTGTTGCCAATAATTATTGTTGCTTCTTTGGGCTGAAAGGAAACAGAAAGAGAGGCAAAACCAAACAACAATGAACCAAATAAAAGCATTCTTCATTTATTTTGAAACGTTAGACGCCATTATTAAAGCATTGTAAGCATTAATAAGTTTACCAGACTTAGAAACCTCTGTGAAAGGAATGTTTTTTTTATCCCCAACATCAACATCAAGGCTTAATGAAAGGCCAGAAGACATAATTATTTGTTTTACTTCTGCAGCACTAAGTTTTGGGTATTGTGACCAAACTAGAGCCGCAACACCGGCCACTAAAGGGCTGGCCATTGATGTACCTTGAGCGTACTCATATTCGTTTTTAGGATATGTGGAATAAATTGCTGATCCAGGAGCAAAAATATCAACACTACTTTGTCCATAATTAGAAAAACTTGAAGGAAGCTTAGAGTTAAAGCTATAGGTTGATGAACCAACTTTTATGAACGTGTCTGAAACCTCATTCCCAGTTCCAAGTTGATCGTTGGGATAATACTGAACAAGATCGGTGTTGTCAGCATCATTTCCAGCAGCAGCAACAATTAGAACATTTTTCTTAGCAGCATAAGCTAGAGCGTCTCTAACCCAGTCACTATGCGGCGAAAAGCTTTTTCCAAAGCTCATGTTTATAATATTAGCGCCATTATTTACTGCATAGTAGACGCCAAGCGCAACGTCTTTGTCATATTCGTCACCATTAGGAGTATTTCTGATTGCCATAATTTTAACATTGTTTGCAGCTCCGTTAACACCAAGACCATTGTTTCTGACTGCAGCAATAATTCCAGAAACATGTGTTCCGTGACTACTACCCTTTTTTGGCATCACATTGTTGTCTCCGTAGTTTCTATCGTTTAGATCATTAGGGTCATCACCAACCACACTTCTTCCGTCAAACTCTACGTTTAGATAATAATTTAGACGATCCGCCAAGCTTTTTATGTAGTCGTCGAGCTCATCAATAAGCTCAGGAATTGAGTCAACACCAAAGTTAAAGGCTTGTTTGAGAACTTCAAGACTTTGGGAGATTTTTTCTTCCTTTGTTTTAATAGAAAGAATGTCTTCTTTTGAATAAGAATCAACCTTAAGGAAGTTTAGCACCTCATTGTTTGCGGCCTTCAGAGAGACGCTAATGTTCTCATACTGGTTCTTAGAAGCAGTATATTTATTTAGCTCACTCTCGAGTAGTTTTTTAGCCTCTTCAAACCGAGGGTCTGAGGTGTCATTGCTTGCAATAAGCCTAACATATTCTAGCTGTTCATTTGTTGAATCACCTAAAAAATTCCACCCATTAATATCATCAACATACCCGTTTTTATCATCATCAACCCCGTTGTTGGGAATCTCGTCTTTATTAACCCAGATATTTCCCTCAAGGTCTTCGTGAGTGATATCAATACCAGAGTCAATGACGGCAACAACAATCGTTTTGCTTTCGGTTTTTACCAGCTCATCATAGGCTCGGTTTAAGCTAACACCAGGCACTGAATCTTGAACAAGGTCTAAGTGACTCCAAGTCAGGCGCTCGTCTTTTGTTAAATCTACAGACTTAGGGGCTTTAAAATCAGTGTTTTTAATTGGAGGGTTTAAAAGCGCTACAGTAGAGCTGCAACCTCCAAAGAGCACAATAAATGTAAACAATAAGAGAATTGATTTCGTGGGAAGAAGCAGTTTTTTCATAATATTATTTTAATGAATTTAAGTTAAATGATTTGTTTACCCTCACTCCTTTTTCTGTTCTTTTCAAAGAAACAATTTCATGGTACGGGTCATGCTCCAAAAATAAGTAATAATTGTTTTTCAAAGCTAGGTTTAGAAACTTTTCTTTTTCTTTTAAACTAATTATAGGCCTTATGTCGTAAGCGGCAACATATGGAATTGGAATATGTCCTGCAGTGGGGATAAGATCCCCCATAAAACAAATTGTTGCATTTTTATATTTAATTATAGGTATCATCTGTTGTTCCGTATGTCCGTCAGCAAAAAACACATCGAAACCCAATGGAGAGTTTTTTAAAATATTGTTTTTAGGGTTATCAAAAAAATTTAATCGTCCAGAATTTTCAATAGGAATGATATTTTCTTTAAGAAACGAGGCCTTTTCCCTTTTGTTAGGGTAATTTGCCCAGCGCCACTGTTTTTCATTACTCCAATATTTTGCATTTTTAAAGACAAGCTCTAGGTTTTTGCTTGTTGGACACCGTTCTACAGCACCACCACAATGATCAAAATGAAGATGAGTAAAAAAGACGTCTGTAATGTCGTCTCTGTGAAATCCAATTTTTGCAAGAGCCTGGTCAACTCCCTGTTCTCCTCGTCTGTAGTAATGGCTAAAAAATTTTTTTGATTGTTTGTCGCCCATTCCAGAATCAATCAAGATTAGTTTTTTTTTGTTTTTGATTAATAGACATCTCGATGCAATATCAATCATGTTTTTTTGATCACTAGGATATAATTTTGACCATATAGATTTTGGTACGACGCCAAACATTGCACCGCCATCTAGCTTGAATCCTCCTGTTTCTATACTAAACAGTTTCATGCCTCTAATATTACCTTTTTAAAATTCAATCCAAATTCTAGTAAGCTTTTTGCCTCTTTCACGCTTGCAAGACGCTCTTTGCTAAAAATCAGGAGACTATTATTAAACGACTCAATGTAGTAAGAGGGGTTATCGTCCAGAAACCTAATTATGTTTTTTGAAAAGAAGAGCTTTATTTTCTTTTCATTTTTACCAGTTAAATAGAACCGGTTAGAAAACCTTTTATACCCATCTATATCAATGTCTTTGTCAACAGTTATAGCATAAAATCTCTCCAACAAACCTTCTTTTGTGAGGGTAAAGGAAGGCATCTTTTTTGTAAGTTCAACAAGAAGCATTGTAGTAGAGACCTCACCTTCTGTAATTGATTCGCCTTGAGAAAACCTAATGTCAAACAAAGAAACCGCTTCTTTTTTATTTATCAATACATTTGTTATGTATTTGGTTTTCTTAAGTGAAAAAAAGCGAAAATTTCTCAAATGTTTTAACCTCTGCTGTTTTTTTGCGGAGTAACTAACACCAAGCTCCTCGGCCATTGTCTTTAGACTGTTCTCTCTCTTAGTAACCCCTCTGTTGATCAAACCGCTGAGCGGCAGAACACGCCTAAGCGCAAAGGGGTGTTCAGATCGTGTACCCAGCATATCAAGGCCAATAACTTCTAAATTCCCCCCCTTTTTATAAAAGAGCTCTTGATAGCTATCAATATTTTCTAAAGCGGTGTGGTCGACAAACGCACACAAAGAAAAGTCTACAACAACATCGTTTTCTTGTGGAATCACGTCTAGTTTGTTCTTCAAGTTATTAAAATTCAAAAAGCTGCAAAAATGTTTAACGCTTATAAAATAATTACTGTCGCTTTCTTTAAACATAAGCACATTAGGCTTTAATATATTTTTAAAGAACAAGTTAAAGCTCTTGTTTATTAAAACGTGAATAAAAAATGTGATAACAATACCTGCAAAAATCCCAGAGATTAAGCCAATCTTCAGTGTTATCAGCAATGTTGCAAAGAAAATTATTAATTGTTCTTTTCCGACAAAGAATATTTTTTTTACTAGCGCTGGAGAGGCAAGCTTATATCCTGTATAAACAAGAATAGCCATAAGCGCCGACAAAGGAATTCTTGCAAGCTCAGTGCTTAACAATAGTATAAATATGCTTAAAAATAATGAGTGGCAAAAGTTAGACAAACGAACAGAGCCGCCATTGTTTATGTTAACGGAGCTTGGAGCGATCACAGACACAACGCTTAAACCCCCAAAAAGGCCGCTAAGGGCGGTTGAGAGCCCTAGAGCTTTTATTTCCTTATTTACATTAGAGCGCCTTTTTCTTAAGTCTAATTTATCGACCGCTTTAATGCTAAGCAGAGACTCTATGCTTGCTATAAGGGTTAAT
>MDTG01424393.1_pt1 | contig 13423 bp, 14 predicted proteins | sample 811421 | NCBI WGS metagenome assembly MDTG01 (sample SAMN05326645, study PRJNA326480) | marine metagenome | isolation source: seawater | place: Pacific Ocean: South East | collected 2011 | reverse complement strand
GGTTAGATTGTTTTTTCTGAGATAATCCAAGCAATATTTTATACTGTAATATGGATATCCAGTATAATTTTTGATTTCATTAAATCTTTCTTCTTGTAAAGCTAGAACTATCTTACCTTTAACCATTAAGGATGCAGATGCATTATAACCATCTTGAATAGATAGAATGTTCATGATTTTTATAATTATTTAAAGACTTTTAAAATATTCTATTGATTTTGCTTGAGCCTGTTTTGCTTTTTCAATTGTAGCTAAACGTTCACTATATGATTTACTTGGCGGGTCATAGACATCAAAATGATTTGTAATAAATTGAGCAAAATCCCAACCAATTTTGGTTACTATTATTTCATTTTCTTTAATTTCAACTAATCCATCCTTTTCCATTTCACTTAAACTCTCAATCTCATTCTTAAAATAACTTTTGCAATCTATACCAAATCTTTTTTTAAAATCCTCATAGTCAATTTTCCAGTATGTCCTCAACTGTTGGGTGGCATGTTGTCTAATTTTATCATCTTTAGACAACTTCATACCTCTATGAGTTGGAAAAATTCCTTTATCGATACATTTTTTATAAACATCTAAACTATAAGCATTTTGAGAATAATATTCATCGCCAAGGTTTCCTTTTGTTGAACTACCAACACCTACGAAATTTACTCTGCCTCCACGTTGAGTCCCTGCTGCACCATAGTGGACCTTGCCTTGTTTTTTTGCTGCTATCATAGGATCTGTTGGTAATGCGTAACTCTCAAAAGCTACTCTTAAATAACCTGCCTTTTCCAACTTTTCATTTATTACATCCAATAATTCTTTTCGTTCCATAAAATCTGGTAATGGGCCTTCCTCAACCATTCTAATTTGTGCTTTAGCTATCCAAGGTTTGTAAGCAAGTAAAGATGTTTGAACTTTAGTCGGTTTTAATTCAATGATTTGATCACAAGTTTTTCTCATTGTTTCTTTTGTTTGTCCTGGTTGACCAACTAATAAATCAAAAGCTATAGTTTCATAGGCCTCTCTAACTTCTTTTGTTAAAATTTTATCAAACATTTCAAATGGTTGAATTCTATTAACTCTTCTTTGTACATTCTCATCAAAATCTTGCATTCCAAAAGATAACCTATTCGCACCACACTCCCTATGGTTATAAAGCAATCTATCAGCATCAACTCGTCTTGGGTCAATTTCTACGGTAAAATCTTCTACATTAGACCAATTAAATGACTGCTTTAATTTATTGACTAAAAATTTTAAATCTTCTCTATTTAAAATTGTAGGTGACCCACCACCAAAAAATACAGTACCGACATTTAATTTAATATCATTTTCATTCAATAATTGAAAAAGCATGTCTATTTCTTTATGCAAGTAGGGTAGATAGGCTTTAACAGGCTCATAGCTTTTAGTAATAAATTTACTACAAGTACAAAACCAACATAATTGCTCACAAAACGGAATATGAACATAAAAAAAGATTTTTTCATTTGGATTTTTTTTTAACCACTCAACTAAAGATTTTTTATAATCTTCGCTTCTAAAATTATAATCCCAATGATCACAAGTTGGATACTCAGCATAGTTGAAAACCAAATTTTGATGATATTTTCTTTGTAGTTCTGCCGGACTTAACTTTGTTTTTGAAATTGTATTCATTTTTTATATATATTAGTTATCTATATAATGATGTAAAATTATTATAATAATGGTAATGAGTGTTAATTGCAACAAAATCTAAAGGTACTATTCTTAAATTTTTTAATTCTTCAAATTTAAACAATCCAAATTTTTTGCCTTCTTTTAAAATCAATTGAGTATTTTTTGTTTTCAAACATTCGTAGTAAATCATTTTTCTTTTTTTTTTTAGTCCAATCATGTCATAGGTTGTTGAAAAAATTTTTTTTTTTATACTAATAATTAAATTTATTTCCTCTTTTATCTCTCTTTTTAATGCTTCAGAAAAATTTTCATTTGAACCAACACGGCCTCCGAAAAGACCCCAAAAGTTTGGAAAATATATATTTTTTTTATTATCCCTTAATTGCAAAAGATATTTTTTTTTTAAAACAATAATGCCCTTGGAAGATTTAATCTGCATAATCTTATAAATTATTAGTAAGTAATTTTTGAACAGTCAAAGTTTTAAAATTTAATTTTTTTTCTATCTTTTTTACTGAAATGTAGAAAGAATTCCTAGCATAACTTTTTTCTTCAAAAAATTTACTTTTTGAATCAAGCTTATTTCTAATAAGTTTCAAAATTTTATTTAATTGCAAAGGATTACTTGATGCAAAATTATAAGTATCTCTTACTATTAATTTTTTTTTAATAATATGTCTAAATAATCTAGCTATTTCATTTGTATCAATTACATTATTGAATCTTTTATTTTGATTAAAAATATTGATATTTTCATTTTTTTTAATTTTATAAATAATTTTATTTAACCATGGTCTTTCAAAATTTTGTTTTTTTTTACACAAGACCCCCGGTAATCTTAAATTTACAAAATTAATATTTTCTTTATATAATTTTTTTTCAAGTTTTAACTTCATTTTTCCATAAATATTTGGTTTTTTGGGTGAATAATTTTCATTTACAAAATGTTTATTTATAAAACCATAAACATCAACAGATGACAAATTCAATATAAGCTGACTTTTGTTTTTGTTTGCAAAATCAATAATGTTCTCCATAATTAGATTGTTTTTTTGAAAATATCTTTTGTTATTATTTTGTAAATATTTCTGGTTGACTGCGCAATGTATAATATATTTAGGAACATTCTTAAATTTTATTAGAAGTTTTTTTTCAAAATTATGTTTAATCCACATAACATTTTTTAATTTTATTATTTTTTTTTTTGAATTATAAATAGCTATTATCTTAAAATTTTTCGACAAATTTTTAACTAAATCTGAGCCTATCCGACCGCTTGCACCAGAAATCAAAATTGTCATTAATGTTTGTTGAATTTTCTTTTAATACTTCCGGTTAAATCCTCTGATGTAATTCTATTTTTTACATGATCACTATCATTAACGAACATGCCTAAAAACCATCTACCTTTATTACTTTTCCATGAAAGCTTTTTATCGGGATCTATTGCCTCTACGCCATGTACCAATGAACCATAAAATATTACTGCATCCCCCTCATCAATCCTACTCTCTAGATTAATTCTTTTATCTTTTGATTTATTAAAATAAAAACCGCCCTCTTCATAATCAATCCCTCTTTTGCTCATTACTATTCCTGATACAACTCTTTGATTTTTTCTTGAGTCGACATGATCCCTTAATTGGCCACCACCTGACGGATATCGGACAATTTGCAATCGATCAATTTGACCATCACTTGGTATATTGTTTTCATATTTTTTTTTTTTATTACCAGCTAGAAATTTAACATATCTCCAATGCCAATAGGCTCCATTCTTAAGATTTTTTTCAAGTTTTGTTTTTGCATTCCAATTATAAAAATAAAAAGAATGCTTAATAGCGTATAAGCTATATTTTTTTGTTAATACTTTATTTATGGCTCTATGAAAATTTGGAACACCATCATACATTTTATAAAAATTTGATTTTTTGTTTTTTTTAAATCGGTTAGCTAAGTCAATCATCACCTTTTTCAAACCTTTAGTTGCACAATTTTTTAAAATGAAAGCTTCTTTGTCGATATACATTTTTCGAATTAATTTTTTCAAAAATTTTTCATCTTGTTTATCAACAGCTTTTTTTAAAACTGAAAATTGAAGTTCATGTACTTTTCCAACATATTTTGGTGGTGTATGTTTATTTTCCAAGTATTTCCAATATTTATCTAATTTTTGTTCTAAATTCATTTTATTTTAAAATATTATCTAAATTTTTTAATATATTCACTTTTTTAACAGAATTTTTATTTCCAATATTTTCTACTGATTGAGCTGCAGCCAAAGAACTGGTCAATAAGGATAGGTCTATATCTATTTTGGATTTTAAACAAGGTGCTATTAAAGATAGCATCGTATCACCAGCTCCAATTTTGTCTACTATATTTTTAGCGTATGCATCAGCATAAAAAATTTTATTTTTTTTATAATTGTATAGTATAGAACCACTTCCTCCCAGAGTTACAATTAAATTTTGAATTTTTTTCTCTTTTGAAAGTTTTTTCATTAGTGAAATTAGTTTTGTATTTTTATCTCTCATTTCATATCTTATTTCTTTTTCGTTAATTATCAAAGTGTTAAAATTATTGTAATTTCTTAAAGTATGATAACCTATATTTGCAGCGTTGACTTGAGCATTAACAGCCAAAAATTTTGAATTTTTACATATTATCTCTGCACTTTTTTTAGATATTAAACCATGTCCATAATCTGATACAATTACTAAATCACTTTTTTTAATATAATTTAAAAGTTTTTTATTAAAGTCTTGTTCATTTTTTTTTGAAATTAATTCATCATTAAAATTATAAATTCCAAATAATTTGCTTCCAGAAACTTTATCAACATATCTTTTTTTTACTATTGTTGGTGAATTTTTTTTAAAAATAAAATCTTTTTTTATATTCTTAGGTAAAAACTTATTAATTTCTTTTAAATAAGATTTATTTTCTCCAAGCATTGATAACAAAGTAACATTATCTGAGAAATTTGATAAATTCCTTGCTATACTTAAAACACCTCCAAAATATTGTTCTTCATTTGATTCTTTCAATACTAAAATAGGTTCTTTTCCTGATTTTCCTATGGCTTCACAAAAATTATATTTGTCTATAATAGCCTCACCTATTGTAAATATTTTCATTTTTTTGAAACTATCTATCGATTTTTTAATTTTTTTAAAATCAACTTTTCTCCTAATTTTATCTAAGTATTTTTTTTGTGTTGATGAATAAAAATCTGTCGACCTATTTATTAGTCTACTTGAACTAAAAGTTAATTCTTCAGTAAAAAATATTTTTCCATTATTTCTTTTAAGTTCTTTAATTTCATTTTTGATTTCTCCTGTTAAATCATCTTTTAAATTTTTATAATCTTTACCTTTACAATAAATATCTGGTTTCAGAAATTTGATAGGATTAATTGCTGTCTGAGAGTCATTAATTGCAACGTAATCAACAGACTCTATTGCAGCAATTGCCTCGCTTCTTAAAGATTGATTAAAAACTGGTCTTCCTGGGCCTTTGTTTACAAATTTATCAGCGGTAATTGTTACCACTAATTTGTCTCCAAGTTTTTTAGCTTTTTCTAAATGTTTAATATGTCCAACGTGAAGCAAATCAAATACTCCGTGGCACAGAATTATTTTTTTAAAGTTTTTTTTCTCTTTTTTTAGTATTTCTGAGAGTTTGTTTAAAGTGTATATTTTATTAGGCATTTTTAAGATATTTAAACCAAAGCTTTGTTGCGTTATTTATTTTTTTTGGAGTCCAAACAGGTGCTTTTTTCCAATATTCTATATTTTTTAAAAGAATGTTTATTCCTTTTTCAATTTTGACTTTCGGTTTCCAGCCAAGCTTTCTCTTAATTAACTTAATATCAGCAAAAGTACAATCTGGTTCTCCAGGTCGTTTCTTAATATAGATCTTTTGACCACCTAATAAATTTATAATTTTTGAAATACTTACAGTTTCTCCGCTACCAACGTTCATAATCTCGTTTTTTAAGTTTGAATTAGTCGCTTTAAGAATAGCCTGTATGACATCGGAAACATAAGTAAAGTCTCTAGTTTGTCTTCCGTTGCCTACAACAGTGAAAGGTTGACCTGCAATTTTTTGTGCCAAAAAAACACCGAACATTGCACCATAACTACCAGACGTTCTAGATCTTGTACCGTATACATTAAAAAGTCGTAATGATATTACAGGTATTTTAAATACCTTTCCCCAATGCATAACTAAATCCTCTCCCATTTTTTTTGTCATAGCATAAGGATAAATCGGATTAACTATTTCTTTTTCTGCAGTTGGATATTTTTTTGGAACTCCGTAACATGATGATGAGGCAGAATAAATAAATTTTTTGATATTGGCTTTTTTACATGCTTCTAAAACATTGAGAGTGCCAGTCACATTTGAATTAAAATATTTTTCTGGTTTTAAAATACTTGGAACAATATCTGCTAATGCTGCCAAATGGAAAATAAAACAATCACCATTTATTTCTTTGATCCAATCGCCTTTTTTTGAAATATCGCATTTTATTAATTTAATCTTATTTTTAAATTTATTTATATTTTCAATTCTTCCAGTTGATAAATTATCTAAAACAACTATTCTTTTTTTTTTACCAACTAGTTTTTCAACTAGATGGCTGCCAATAAAACCTGCCCCGCCTGTAATTATATATTTAGTCATCAACAAAATGTACTTTTAAAAAAACCATAGCTCCGCACTATGTAAAAAGCGAATTTTTTACACATCATAAATTATATTTTTTTTTATACAGGTCTTACTAAATTATCTTTCTTAGACACTGTAATTCTATAATTACCTATTAAAGCATTAATAGATAACTTATTTTGACTTATAATATTAATTATTAAATTTGAAAAAGGTCCAGACATAAACTCATAATTTTTTTGATTTTCGAAATCAAAAAACGATGGGTTAACGTATCCATTTTCGTCTTCGTTCTCCTGACACTTTTTAATAAAACATTCTATCTCATTTTGAGAACTTAAAAAGTCATCCAGGATATATTTTAAACCTTTTGCATATTTTAAAGTTGACAAAGTTGACAGTTTTGAAAATTTTTGATGAAAACAAAAAAGATAATCTCCTAATATTAGCTTATCAACTAAAATGATGTGTTTCTTGTTAAATTTTTTTAATTGAATTTTTGGCATATAAAATTTAAGACCGTTGCCTAATTTATCGGAAAAATCTTTTTTTAAATTGTGGATATTCTTTTTATCAAATTTTAAAACAGCCCACATCTAATTTTCCTTATCTATTTCAGATTTAAGTTCGTCGTACTCTTTCATTTTTCTTTTCATAAAATTCAGAGTTAGCGCTGTCTTAGCAGCTATACCTTTTGGCGTTAAAATATATGCATACCTAAACTTATTTGGATCTTTTTGAAAATTTTTAATTTTAATTAAACCTTTATCTTTGAGAGATTTTAAACAATAATTAAGTTTTCCAAGACTAAACCCTAATTCTGAAGCCAATTCTCTCTGCGAACTATTTGGCTTAGACTTTATTTTTCTCAATACCTCAAAATGATCTGAATCGTTGCTCATAATGTTCAATTTTTGAACATTTATACCGTTCAAATATTGAACTGTAAAGATTTAACTGCAACTAAAAGTAGTAAAAAAATACTATATTGCTTGGTTTTTATTCATGAATTGAGAAATAATCTTTAGTTTTTAGATTAACTATTACATTTTTTAAAACCACTGAATTGTAATTTTTAATATGAATATAAGTCAATTTAAATAAGATTAATTAAAAATTACTTAAAAAAATATTTTATGAAAAAAATTTATCAAAATATAGAGTTTTCTTTATTATCTTTATTTTTTTTTTTAACAATACTTGCAACAAATTATAAATCTTTAACTCTTCTCTATCATGGAAATAGAGAAATTCATTTATATGTTATCGGGTTTTCTGTTTTACATGCAATAATTTCAATTATTTTAATAAAATTTTTTTTTATAAATACAGATTATTTTTTTTTTGAAAAAAATCCAAAAATTTATTAGTAAAAATATTCGAGATTTTCTCATTGTAACAATTTTAATAGTCCTATCGTTTTTTGTAGCTTTTGAATATATTTCTCTGGTTGAAGAAAATAATTTAACCCATTTTTTTTACGAACCAACTTCAAAATTTCCTGATAGTCTAATCAAAGTCAAAAAGGAATTTACAGCAATTATATTTTCTATTTCGATTGTTTTTTCGTATTTTATTTTTAGATTATTTGGAATATGTAGACCAATAAGCCTTTTACTATGTGTGATTTTCATTACTTCTCCTCTACACTTATATCACCTAATACCAGCACCCTTTAGAGATTATTTTAGTAAATCAATCATAATTTACTTATTATTTTTTTCTTTCTTAATCTTGTTGAGGAAGATTGATTGTGAAGATTTAAAAATCTCAATCCTATTTACAACCATTATTTTAAGTTTTGGTTTATACGTTAGACAGGACTTAATCATATTTTTTTTCATACTGATTCCACTTATCACATACGTTTTGTCTCAAAAAAAAATGAAAAAAAAACAAACTTTCTTTTTGATTTTTTCAATATTCTTTATTTTATCTCCACAAGCTTTAAGGTTTTTAGGAACATCAGGAAATGTTGTGCAAGGTTTAATTACCTCTACAGAAGTAAATTTTTTATTAAACAGGCCATTATATGATCTTGGATATAGTAGTAATGATAATTTCTTATGGCTGCTGACTATTATTGATACAAACTTATTTTTAAAATCTATATTAAATTTTCCAGCCGATTTTGTAACAAAAATAATTTCTTCCTCTCAACAAATTTTAAATTTGATATCACAAGACCCGACTGTTATGCCAGGAATTTCAAATGATTTTATTTTAAATTTCTACAAGTATAGATCTTTTTTTGTTAATCCTTTAAATAAAGACGTAATAAATCTATTTTTTCTTGTTTTGATAATTTCTTTATTTTACAAAAAAATTTCTCATGGAATTATTATTTGTTTAATTTTTTTTGTTCTTTTGTCATATCCAATTTTAAATTTTTATGGAAGACATTATTTTTATTTGGAAATCATACCTTTGTTATCTTTAGGTGTTACATTGCAAATAATAGGCACTTTTTTAATTAGATTTAAAAATACAAATATTCGAACTCTTGTAATGAAAACCTATAAGTCCACTATCATGGTAACTTTAATCGTATTAATAGGGTTTACTTCCGTTCAAATTTTAAAAATTTATCAAAAATATAACTATGATAAAATTTTAGATAAATTAATAGTTTCTGAAAAAGAAGAGCTTAAATTTGTTCAGCTCAAAGAAAAAGATAGAACTCTTTTTAAGATAGATACTAGTCATCTATTTAAAAATAATAATTATGTTAACTCAATTTATGGAATATATGGAAGTGTTGAGCATGTCTTAATTGATATAGATTTTAACAAATGTGGACTAGAGACAATTTGGCCAATTTTAAGATATAATAACAAAAATGGAGTTTTAGACTACTCAAGACCATTAAGAATAAGCAAAAATGATAATTCGAACTTAAAAAATTTTGCCATGTTTTCTGTTTACCAAAGCCTCATGAAAAAAGATATTAATCAAGGATTTGATGATCAAAATATTTTTGATGAAACCAAATTTGTTGGAATCGAATTAAGCAACTTTGAAAGTCAATGTTTTAATAAAATTTTAAAAATTAAAGATTTTCCAACTAATTTACCTAAATCTTTGAGTATCTCGGGATATAATTATAAACCTTATTTTAAATTTTATTCTAAGGAAAATAACAATTACGAAATCCCAATTAATGTAAGTCAAAAATTAAATGAAAAATCCTTGAGCTACATTTACGAGAAATTAAACCAAAATAACCTTGATTTTATTGATGAAAACTTAAGCATTATTTCTTTACCAACAGAACTAATTTCCAATTCAGGTAATAAAAACGATAATTATTGCTCACCAAGACCATTTAAAAACAAAAATAAAAGACTTAAATTTACGATTAAAAAAGACTCTATTTTAAATCATGATATATGTGTAAATGATAGTGATTTATTATGGACAAAAAGTATAAAAAAAAATAAAGGTGATATTTTTTTTGTTGAGGGAAAAGTGATTAACGGTGGTTTGAAAATTGGATTTATTGAAAAAGATAAATCAAGCGCTTATATCGAGATAAACAGTTATGGAAATTTTAAAGCATTCTTACAAATACCAAAAGATGGCTACTATAATTTTGGGATATCCAATTATGTAAATTTAAATTCAAATAAAAAAAACCACATTTTCTTTAATAAAGTGGGGTGGTTTAGTTTAAATTAATTATTATTTATGAAAAAAAAGATTTTATTTAACAATCTGTCATTTAAAATAAAAAAGAATAAAAAAAAATTAATTGATGGATTTTCCAAGAATCTTAAAAGTAATTATTTTGTGCTTGGACCTCAAGTCCAAAAATTTGAAAAAAAGTTTGCTCAATATTTAGGAGCTAAATATTGTATTGGAGTAGCAAACGGATCTGATGCTTTAGAAATAGCCTTAAAAATTTCTGGAATAAAATACGGGGACAAAGTTGCTACATCAGCTAACGCTGGGATGTATTCGACTAATGCTATTCTTTCTATAAATGCAACTCCTGTCTTTTTAGATGTTGACATAAATACTAAAAATTTAACATATAGTGAAATTATCAAATGTGCTAAAAAAAATATTAAAGCAATTATTGTAACTCACCTTTATGGACTAGCAATAAGAGAAATAAAGAAAATAGCTTCGTTTTGTAAAAAGAAAAGAATAATTTTAATAGAGGACTGTGCTCAAGCTCATGGTGCAATAGTAAACAATAAAAAGGTTGGAACATTTGGAAATATTTCAACATTTAGTTTTTATCCAACAAAAAATTTAGGTGCAGTTGGTGATGGTGGAGCAATAGTTACTAATAATAAAAATCTAGCAGAAAAAGCTTATTCATTTAGGCAATATGGTTGGAATGACAAGGGTAAATTAAAATATTTCGTTAAATATTCAGGAGGAAAAAATAGTAGGCTTGATGAAATCCAAGCAACGATCTTGTTAGAGTTATTACCGCAGTTAGATGAAATGAATAAAATGAGGAGAAAAGTTGCATTAAAATACAATCGTTTAATCAATCATCAAAAAGTGATAAAGCCGATAGAGAAAATCGATAAAGACTACGTAAATTATCTTTATGTTATTAGGTGTAAAAAAAGAGATCAATTTAAAAAATATCTAAAAAAATTTAATATTCTTACTGAAATCCATTATCCTTTACCAGATTATCGTCAGATAAATTTAAGAAAAGCATACAAAAAATTATATTTAAGAAATACTGAAAAATTGTGCAAAGAAGTTCTTACGCTTCCATGTTATTATGGTATGAATGATAAGTTGTTAAAAAAAATAAGTATTATTATAAACAAATGGCCAGCGTAGAGTATTCAATTATTATACCAATTTTTAAGAATGAAGGATCTGTTCAAGATATTTTTAAAAGATTGGAGGAAATAAAAGTCTCACTTAAAAATGATATTGAGGTAATTTTTGTAAATGATTTCAGCCCAGACAAATCTTTTGAAAAAATTTATGAAAACTTGGAGAAAGTTGATTTTAAAGTAAAAATCCTTAATCATTCAAAAAATCTAGGTTCTTTCGCGGCAATGCGAACTGGTTTAATAGAGGCTGAAGGCAAATTTTTTTCAATCATGACCGCAGATCTTCAGGAACCAAGAGAGCTTATTGTTTCTTTTTTTAAGTCACTTAAGGATGATGAAAGTGATGTGGTTATAGGTCAAAGAGAAAATAGAAAAGATGCAGACCCAATAATCTCAAGATTTTTTTCAAATACTTTTTGGTGGATTTATAATAAAACTATTTTTAAAGATGTTCCTTCCGGAGGTTTTGATGTGTTCGGATGTAACAGCAAATTTAGAGATCAACTCGTCTCAATAAATGAGACTAGGTCATCTTTAATTGGTCAAATATTATGGTTAGGTTTTAGACGAAAATTCATTAAATATTCTAGATTAGAAAGGAAAGATAATAAAAAATCAGGTTGGACATTCATAAAAAAGATTGATTATGCATTAGATAGTTTTTTTTCATTTTCAAATTTGCCTGTCACTTTAATAATAGTCATTGGTTTTTTTAGTTTTTTATTTTTACTGTGTTTATTTTTCTTTTTAATTTTTTTAGAAAAAACGACTATTAACGAAATAGATTATTTATCAGTTTTTTTTATAATTCTTGCGGCTAATATAATCAATATATTATCAACAGGAATAATTGGTATCTATGTTTGGCGGACTTATGAAAATAGTAAAAGACGACCAGTATCTATAGTCGCTACTAGGTACAAAAATAAAAAGTATGAAAAATAAAAATTTCTCTAAAAAAAAAATATTAAGAAAATTAAAATATATAAAAGACCCAAGGGGTGATTTGTCTGTGGGTAATTTTAGCAAGAATATTCCCTTTCGTCCTAAAAGATTTTTTATTTTTAAAATTTCAAAAAAAACTGTTAGAGGAGAACACGCTCACATTAAATGTCATCAATTTATTATATGTTTACATGGTAATTTTAAAATAGACGTAAGTAATTCAAAAACAAAAAAAAAAATTTATTTAAACTCTCCAAAACTTGGGTGCTATATACCCCCAATGTTTTGGGCAAAACTTCATTCTTTCTCGAAGGATACTATTGCAATCGTTTTTGCTTCACATTTATACGATGAAAAAGATTATATAAGAAACTATAAAGACTATCTTAAATATATTTTAAAAAAAAGTGACAAATACTAAAACAATCTGTATTGCCGGCAAAAATCAAGTAGCAATATACGGAGCTAAAAAAATTATTAATAATTATCCAAATGCAAAATTATTTTATTTACATAATAAAACTGATAATGGTGTTGATAATTGGCAACCATCATTTAAAAAGTTCGCAACACAAACTAATCTTATAAAAACTTCATTAGAAGAATGTCAAAAAATTAAAAATTTAATTTTCATTTCTCTTGAATATGACACGATTATTCAACCAAATCTTTTCAATTCAAGAAGCTTATTCAATGTACATTTTTCTAAACTACCTAAATATAGAGGTGTTTATACATCTTTATTTCCGCTGCTTTATGGCGAGACTGAATCTGGAGTAACATTGCATAAAATTGATGAGGGAATTGATACTGGTGATATTATTGATCAATTAACTTTTTCCATTCAAGAAATTAAGTCTTCTAGAGAACTTTATTTTACATATATGAAAAAAGCTGAAGTTATAATTGATAATAACATTGATAGTTTAATTGAAGGAAACTTTGTTTCACATCCTCAGCCAAAAAAAATGGCAAGTTATTTTTCAAGATCAAGTATTGATTTAACATCAATTAATGTTAATTTTGATAAAAAAGCTATTGATGTAATTAATCAAATAAGAGCTTTTAGTTTTAAAGAGTATCAGTTACCTGTTTGCTTTAATTATCCTATATGTGAAGCATTTAATACAAAAGTGATATCCAAACACAAGGCAGGAAGTTTAATTAATGAAACAGATGATGCTATCATAATATCTACAAAAGATTTTAATGTAAAATTAGTTAAAGATTTTACCAAATAAAAATTTTTTTCAGTGCATAAATCAAGCCGATTGAGCTATTAGTACTGGTCAGCTACATGCGTTACCGCACTTCCACACCCAGCCTATCAACGT
>MDTG01086674.1_pt1 | contig 13423 bp, 12 predicted proteins | sample 811421 | NCBI WGS metagenome assembly MDTG01 (sample SAMN05326645, study PRJNA326480) | marine metagenome | isolation source: seawater | place: Pacific Ocean: South East | collected 2011 | reverse complement strand
TTCTGCAGTACCAAGCCAAAGCTTTACTTCATCACGATTTGAACCAGCAATTAATGGGACTATGTTAATCAGTTCAGGATCATTAAGGGTGTTAGCCAGTCCTTTGCTAGGTATAACTACACCATCAGAAGTTAATAGAGGAAGCTCTTCATATGATTTTCTATCTATGTAATGCTGAAAAAATTCCTCAGTTGATAGATTTAAAAGTATGCCTCTTATCTCTTCATTAGAATATTTCTTGTTAGGAGTAGGTTTGATTTGATTGTCTAATATTTCATTAACAATATTAAAACTTGCATGGTCGTAAATAAAAGAATTTTTGCTTGGCTTGTATGCTTCTTCAGGACTTATTGATGTGGTGTATCCTGACATAGAAATAGCTTTATGAAAAAGACCTTCTGCTTCCTTGGAAGCTATTAATGAATATACATTATGTCCTCCAGCAGATTCTCCAAAAATAGTAACATTGTTAGGATCGCCACCAAATTGTTCAATATTATTTTTTACCCATTTTAAAGCAGCTATTATGTCCAGCGTTCCAAAATTAGATGTCTTATCTATACCATTCTGAAATTCTTGAATGGAAGGATGTGTAAACCAACCAAATGGTCCTAACCTATAATTTATTCTTACAATTACAACATTATGTTTTCTTGCCATCTTGCTGAAGTCATATATATCTTTTAAACCTGATGTATTTCCTCCACCATGTATCCAAAACATCACTGGCATTAATTCTGTTTTTTTATTTTGCGGAGCAACTATATCTAGATATAAACAATCCTCGGTTCCTACATAATCACCATCTCCAATGGCACCACCTAAAGAAGACGGCCTTTGAACGCAAAAATTATTATCTTTAGGTAAGATTAAAGTCTGTGGTTGATTTATTGAACGAGGAGCTTTCCATCTAAGATTATTAACTGGTGGCTTTGCATAAGGAATATCATCCCAATAGATTAAATTGTTTTTTTTATATCCCTGCGCAATCCCTGAATTAGTATTTACATCATATTTTGCAGCAACAATAAGTGGCAAATAGATTAAAAATATAAATCCAACTAGTTTAATGTATGATTTCAATTTTGTTATGTAATTTTTTTTGTTGAAAAGTGTATTATATATCACTTTCGGGATGTAGCGCAGTCTGGTAGCGCACTACACTGGGGGTGTAGTGGTCGTCGGTTCAAATCCGGCCATCCCGACCATTTTAATTAAAGAGATTTTTCAATTTATTAGAACTGAGAAAAGTAAGCTTTGATCTTGCTGAGATTGGGAAAGTTTCTTTTGTTTTTGGATTGCGGCCGAATCTTTTAGGAGTTTTTTTATAATAAAAGCTACCAAAATTTGATATTTTAATAGTCTTATTAATTGCATTTAATTTAATAAGACTAATAAAACAATTTAATATTTCGCTACTTACTTGGTTTGTTAAATGAGCCTGGGCAGAGATATTTTTTACAATATCTCTCTTGCCAAGGCTCATTATAAAAGAATTATGTAGAGGTGCCTGTTCCTGTACCAGTACCCGTTCCTGAGCCTGTACCTGTGCCTGTACCTGTACCGCCTGTTGCAGTACTTGTATTAGTTCCAGTACCAGTATCTGGATTATCATCAATACCACCTACATCTCTAATACTAACTGTGATAACTTGCGCTGATGTATTACCACTAACATCTGTAGCAAGAACTGTTGCAGTAATATCATAAGTACTATCATCATATGGCAGAGAAAGTGGATCATCTGTTTGACTTTCATAGTCTGCAGGAGAAATAAATGTTAAAACTCCACTTGTTGTAATTTGTAATAGGCTTGTGTTTGTAATTGTAAAACTTACGGATTGCAAATCAGTTGCGGTTACAGTTCCAACATCTGTAGCTCCTTCATCAACAACAAATGTAGGTGATGATGTAAAGACAGGGGCGACTGTATCGCTAACTACAACAGTTCTAGTAGCTGAAGAGGAGTTTCCAGCAGCATCAGTTGCTGAGTAAGTAATTGTGTAAGTTCCTTCTACAGAAGTATTTACAGTACCAGAGGATGTTACTGCTATAGCAGCGCCTTGATCTCTTGCAGTAGCACCAGCATCAACATAGGTTGAACCAAATTCAACTCTTACAGGATTGCTGCCCAGTACGTTAATAATAGGCGCCAAGGTATCAGGAGACGGTGTGATGCTTGACATAGCATCATCATCATCATCAGATATACCAGCAATTAAAGCTCCAGCTCCCAGTGCAATTAGAATGGTCTGTATCATATCTAGCTCAGAACCAATTGACGTCATTCTGCCTGATATTTCTTTAAGTTTCTCAGGACTTTGTGATGATTCTTGCTCATCTTGTAGCAAAGACATTTCTTCCTTCAACTCTTTAGATCTATCTACAAGCTCTGGAACTGATAACTTTTGCAATCTTTGTTCCATCTCATATGCAGTTTCATTAGCATACAAATTAGAAGATGCTAAAGAAAAAGATATGAATAAAGCCCAAAAAACTTTTAATCTTTGTATTTTCATAATTAATAATTCCTCTACTTACTTATTAACACCATAACATATTATTGACTAAACATTAATTAAATATGTTTATTGCCATAATATAAAGTGTAATTAAAACACATTTATGTTCTATCATCTATATTTACAGACAAAAGATTGAGAATTATAACACTAAGATTAATTTTTAAATATCTATTTTATTAAAAGTTTTTAATTTATGGGTTTAAATTTAACTAAAAGTCCATGTAAAGTATTTTTTCTTATCAATTTTGCTGCAGGATCTTTTGTTAAAGGTCTCCATGTGTAATTCACTAAATTTCCATAAATTGGTATGTTAAAGAAAATTCCTTTATCAAAACTGCCTTCCCCAAATTTTTCACTAGATATGTTAGTATTTGAGGCAAATACACCAAATACCATTCCGTTGTTATATGTTCTTGACAATTCAATAGTACTTCCAGTATCTCCAGCTAAATATTCACCGTATGAAAGCTTCATATCAAATGGAATAAGTCCATAATTTCTATAATAAAAATTTAGGTGACCAGTTTTATTCTCATAATTGAGGGTTCCAAAACCCCACTCATAATCTCTTTTTTTGACATCAAATAACTCAAAACCTATAGAATAATTTGTATTATATTTATGAAAAAGATATTCAAAACCATAGCCCATAAACATATCTTCCAATACACCTCCAGAGATCATAAAATGATGATTATTAAAAGGAGTTAAATAATAATCTAACTGAGCCCTTCCTAATATCAAGCCATTGTCTATATTTTTAAGATATTGCTTAATATCTGATCTTACTTGAGCAGGAAAAGTGTTTACAGGAGGGAATCTTAAATCATCAAAATTATCTGCAAGCGAATATTTAAGATTTGTATGAAAAATAAAATTATCACGTATCACATACTCACTATCATTCTCCACCAGTACTGCGCCTTTAAAGAATTCTTCTCTTGATGCAATAAAGGGTTTAAATCTTAAACTTGTGGAAGTTTTAAATGAACTGCTTTTATTTCTTTCGTATATAACGTCAGCATTATTTTCAAAATTATCATCAAACTCATTAACTGCATCAAGATCAACAATTTTTATATTTTTTTTGACATCTTTATTAATATTGGCATCCTCCAAGGATCTATAAATAATTTCTTCAACTATCTGAAAATTTGGATGTGTAAATTGAGTAAGCTCTAACCCAATTGAATCAGCAGTTTCTAGAATTTTATTTACGCCAATTCCATTTTTTTCTAGATTACTCACAAGCTGAGAAAAATCTTCATCATTTTTTTGTGATCCATTTGGTTTGTACTCATATTTTTTAAAATTATTTTTAGGATCATTTTTATACATTATTCTTAAAGATGAGAAGTTTCCTCTTTCATGTGAAAATCCAATTGTAAAGTTTTCATTTATTGAATAATCTAATCCGAATGAATAGTCATAATCTGCTGTTTCGTAATCAATCAATCCATCAGTAGATGTTGTATCCTTTTCAAACTTTATCAAAATCTTTTCATTTAAAGCGTATGAAAATCCAAAAAATGGAGATACATCTTCTGATGAAAAATACCTTGAGCTTTGAAATTGACCTCCTTCACCATCGTATCCTTTTGGTCTTTCTGCAAAAGAGTCATTGAAATTTATAAATGGATTTTTAAACTTTTGTTTAGCGCCATCATATGCTCCCCATCCTAAACCAAAATGGAAATCAATTTTATTTAAACCATAGCTTGCAACAAGATATTCAGAACTATAAAAACCAGTTCCAGCAATATCATTTATTCCAATTGCCAGAGCAGGTAATATACCCTCCTCTTTTATTCTTATCTTGAGATTAAAACCCTTATCCTTGTAATCCTGATATTCATAGCCTTCATAAGGTTTATCCTGAATATTAGTATAAAAGAGTGAGGCTTCAAACCAATCATAAGGACTTGAGGTAAGAGTAATCTTTTGATCAGGTGTGCCATCATAAATAGTAACACCATGAACAGTTTCATTAAAAAATCTTGCAGTTGGCATATTAATTAATCCAACCACTCCATGGTTATTGAATGAGTTATATTTAAAACTATCAGCTAGAGTAATATTGGAAAATATGCTGAACAAAAGGACAAAATTTTGTATCAACAATAATTTTTTATAGCGCATTTTAAAATAATGGGCGAACTTAATCTTTTAAAACAGAAATAGATGCGAGAGATACACCAATGTTACCTAAAATTGAAGCATAAGCTTGAAGCGACTGTCTTCTCAAATATTCACTGTTTATTCTTCTAGGAATAAAAATAATAGATCCAGGATAAATTTGTATTTCATTAGAATTATAGTTCATGAATAAATTTTTTCTATTTTCAATTCTAACTGATTCTCCATTAGGTAACAGAACATAAATTGCATTTTTATCAGCAGATTCAAGAAGACCGCCTTGTTTTTTAATGTAATAATTAATATCCATATTTTCTTTGTAGATAACAGTACCTTGATTAGATATTTCTCCGAAAACATATATATGATTTATCATCTCTGGTATTAATATTGAATCTCCATCTTGTAAAATTGTGTTTAAAGATGGATTCTGTCGGAGCTTTTGAAGATCAAATTCAACCTGAATTCTTCCAGAAACCTCAGAGTTTTTTAAATCTGTTGCTAGTGACATTAATGGAGTTAAATCTGTCTCTGGGCTTGCAGATGATTGGTTCATTATAAGTGTTAGTGTATCTTTATAAAGTTTCTCATTTGCAAGTTGATTGATCTCTTTCGCACTTTCATTAATGAAAACACCCCCAAATGGGTAAGCGTTTGTAGAATAACCGCCAGCTTTTATAACTAAATCATAAATAGTTTCTCCCTCGTTCATTAAGTATGACCCAGGATTATTAACTGACCCTTCAATGCTAACATTTCTGAATTTAAAACTTCTTACATTTAGAATATCTTTGTGATTTGAACTAATTTTTTTTAAATCACCTAATGATTTTACCGATGCTCTGGTTACCCTACCATTTACAATTCTGTCAAGAGTTATATTATTAAGATCTGCATCAACATCTACATCATTTGCAAAATATATAGCTTTATCTAAGGTTTCATTATTTTTTAACTCATATGTCATAGGACGCTTTAAAGCACCATCAACAGTTACAAGATTTTGTCTTTTTTCAACAAAAATTAAATCTCCAGACTGCAATCTTAAATGATTTTGGGCATTGCCATAGATTAAATAATCGTAAATATCGATGGTTTGAATAATTTCGTTATTTCTTTTTACTAATATATTTCTATAAGTTCCATATTCATTGATCCCACCAGCAGCTACAAGGGCTTGTAATGCATTAGAATTTCCACTTAAAGTATAAATGCCTGGATTAAATGCATTCCCAGAAACTAAAACATTAATATCTCTCATATTTTCAATAGAAATAAATGATTGTGTTCCAATGTATAAACTTTCTATTGTTGTTTGTATCAATTTAGTAGCCTGAGCTAGTGAAAGTCCCGACAAACTTATGCTCCCTACATCTCTAACATTAATTGTTCCATTGCGAAGAATTTTATAGTTCTCAATTATATTTTTAGTGCCCAAAATTTGTATTTTTAAAACATCGCCATAATCGAGAATGTATTCAGAATCAAAGTTCGGTTCATTTACAGGCATAAAGGTTGACTGGTATGAAGTAAAAAAATCTTGTCCAAAAATATTTATTTTTTTTTCTTCATCAGCCAACTCCTCTTTTTTGAGAACTTGGCTAGAGTCATTTCTGTATACAGGCTGATCGGTCTCTTCTCTATTGTTTGCTTGATCTAAAAGATCTTGTCTCATCTCCTCGGGCAGACTATCTAAAAACTTTTGATCTAATTCTTGTGAAAAAATATTGATTGAAAGAACAATCAAGGCAGATATGTATAATTTTGAAAACTTTATCATAATAAAAAAATTTATGTTCTGTAAAATTATATACGATATTGAAATTTTTTATATTAGATGGTGAAGAAAGTAATATTAAATTCTTATAATTTAATGTATTTAATGCTTAAGGAATTTAAAAAAGATTAAATCTAGTTTTTAATGTTATGTATGTTATTACTTAGTCAAACCAGGAATGTCAACGTATGGCAATTTCAACGAATCATTTATAATTCTTGTCATAATATTATCAACCTCAATATCGGTTAGAGTTTTATCAAATGACTGAAAAATTATTCTAAAACCAATTTTTGTTACTCCAATTTTTTTATTTTCATAAAAATCAAATATGAAAACATCTTTAACAATAATATCGTTGATTTCCTTAAACATTTTTACTAGTTCAGATATTTTAGACGAATCTTTTATTGAAAAAGAAATATCTCTATAGGTAGATGGAAATTCAGAGATTTCAAAATATTTAATAAATTTATCCTTAGATTTTATTTCATCATGATCAAAATTATTAAAAACTTTATTTTTGATATTTGAAATATCAATTTCCATATAAAAAATTGGGCTTTTAATTTTTGAATCAAGATGATCTCTGTCTATTTCAATAATATTAATACTTTCTTTTAAATTAATATTGCTTAATAAATTTTGAAAAAAATTCATATCTATTTTTTTTGAAAAATCTTTATAATTTTTTCCAAGCCTACCTGAGCCAATAATACCAAGAACCTTTTTTGAGCTTTGGTCAGAAAAATATATATTAGAGATTTCAAATATTTTTATTGAATCCTTTTGCCTTCTCTCATTGTATAAAAGATTTTTAATTAAAGATTCTTTTAAAGTTGTTCTCATGTATGGTTTATTAGAATCCAGTGGATTATCCAAAACAATTGAATTTTTATCTTGATTTTGAGTAAATGGAAAATTGATTACCTCACTAAAACCATTGCTAACAAGAAATGCTTTTAATTTTTTCTCAGTGTTTAATTTGCTTTGATCAGAATTGTTTTCAATATTAAATATTTTAGAAGGAATGTTGTCATAGCCAATAATTCTAGCAACTTCCTCTGCAATATCATTTAAATTACTTATGTCATTTCTATAATAAGGTACATCAATTTTGTTATTTTTAAAAACAAAACCTAATTTATTCAAATATTTTTTTATTTGATCAATTGAAGTTTTATAGCCAAGAATAGAATTAATTTTTTCATGATCATATATGATCTGTTTTGGTGCAATATCCTTGTATGAAAAAGTTTGAAGAGCAATGCTAGCAATATCTGCATGATCTTTAACAATTTGGATAAATCTTCTCATAATTAGTTCTTGGCAATTGTAGTCAACTCCCCTTTCGAACTTGTATGCAGCATCTGATTGAATATCAAATTTAATTGTTTTACCTATAATTGCTTCTGGTTCGAAAAATGCACATTCAACTAAGGCTACTTTAGTTTGATTAGAACATGATGTACCTTTGCCACCAATTACGCCAGCAAAATTAATTGGGCTTCCATCTAAATAAAATAAACAATCCTCTTCATGAGAATTTAAATTAAGCTTTTGATTTAAGAGTGTTTCAAAGATTATATCTTTTTTATTTTTTTCTAAAGAAATTTTTCCATCCATCTTGTTAAAATCATAACAATGAGTTGGTTGACCAAATTCATAGGAAAGATAATTTGATATGTCTGTAAAGAAATTTACTTTATTGTTATGAAGATCCTTAAAGTAGTTATCTAAATAGCTTTTATAATTTTTAGATATGTTGTTGATTTCAATCTTAAGAAAAGAAACTTTTGGACAAATTTGAATAGCTTTGTTTTCAAAGTTTAGGTCTAGTTGATCAATGCAACCTTTGTAAATATTAAAATTGCAATTTAGTTCAAAAAAAATGCTTAGTTCTCTTAGAATTCCATTCAGAGAGAGGCAATCGCCTCTATTTGGAGTTATTTCAATATTAAATATCTCATCTTCAATTTCATGCTCATGTCCTAGTTGAAATAATTTTGAAGACAGAACATTCAATGAGGGTTTGTCTTTTAAATTTTCAATAAGATGTTTATAAGCAATTTTCATTTGAACTGTGATAAGAAATCTAGATTTGACTTATATATTTCTCTTATATCTGGAATGTTATGTTTTAACATTGCTATTCTCTCAATTCCTAATCCAAATGCAAGGCCACTATATTTGTTGGAATCAATTTGACAATTTTCAAGAACAATAGGATTTATAATTCCACATCCAAGGATTTCCAACCACTTTCCATCTTCTGAAAGAATATCAACCTCAGCTGATGGCTCTGTAAATGGGAAAAAAGATGGCCTAAATCGAAGCTTTACATTCTCTCCAAATAATAGATGAATTATTTTATATATAAGATACTTAAGTTTCGCAAAATTAATATCTATATCAACACAAATCCCTTCGACTTGATGAAACATAGGAAGATGGGTTGCATCATCATCCTTTCTATATACCTTTCCTCCAGAAACAAATGCAATTGGTGGTTTATTATTCAACATGCTCCTTATTTGTACAGGTGATGTATGAGTTCTTAATAAATTGGACTTATTTTCTATATAAAATGTATCATGCATTTGTCTTGCAGGATGAGATTTTTTTATATTGAGCATATCGAAGTTAAATTTCTCAGATTCAACTTCGGGACCATCTACAATTACAAAGCCTATTGATGCTAAGAAATCTAGTATGTATTGCTCCATATTGCTTACAGGATGAACTGAACCAATTTCCTTTAATATTTGAGGCGAATAATTAATGTCGTTTTTAGAAGACATTACTGAAAATATTATTTCATTGATTCTTCAACAACTTTTTGAAATGTTGAAGGATCATCAATTGCAATATCAGATAGGATTTTTCTATTAATTTTGATGTCTTTTTTTGACATAGCATTTATCAAAGTTGAGTAATTAACATCTAAGATTTTTGAAGCAGCATTAATTCTTGCAATCCATAAAGATCTAAAGTTTCTCTTTCTATTTTTTCTATCTCTAAAGGCATATTGAAGTGACTTAATATTTGACTGCTTGGCTGTCTTATACAATCTACTTCTTGCTCCATAATGACCCTTAGTAGATTTTAAAACTTTTTTATGTTTTGCTTTAGCAGTAACTGACTTTGTAACTCTTGCCATAATTATTTGATTAATTTAGATGCCATTTTTAAAACAACACCATTAAGTTTTTTTAATCCTCTATTCTGTCTTTTTCTTTTAGTAGATTGCTTAGTCAAAATATGATTCCTATTAGCACTTCTACTTTTTACAGCAGTTCCAGTTTTTTTAAACCTCTTAGAAGCCCCTGAATGTGTTTTTAACTTATATCCCATATCTTTTACTTCTTTTTTTGCGGAGATAATATCATTTGTAGTTGTCTCCCTTCAAGAGATGCAGCTTGTTCGACTTGTGAAATATCACTAAGTTCTTGGCTTATTCTTTTCAAAAGTTCTAAACCTATCTCACTATTTAAAATCTCTCTTCCTCTAAATCGGACGCTTATTTTAGTCCTATCTCCATTAAGAATAAAGCTTTTTATCTTTTTTAATTTAATATTGTAATCACCTATATCTGTTGACGGCCTAAACTTAATTTCTTTTGTAATATTTTTTTTAGATTTCACTTTTGATGATGAATTATTTTTTTTCTTGTCAAATAAATGCTTACCGTAGTCTAAAATTTTACATACAATTGGAACTGAGTTTGATGGTGAAACTTGCACCAAATCTAATCCTTCAATTGCAGCCTGTTCTAAAGCTTTATTTATTGGAACAATGCCCAACTTTTCTCCCTTATTATCTATAAGCATTACTTCTGAAGCACTTATCTTATTATTGATAGGAGTTATTTGTTTTCTTTTAGCTATGAGGGGTACCTATTAGTTCTGTTAAGCAAATAGTAAATACATATGAAATCTATTTATTAAAAATAAAAGTAGAGATGTCGCAGGTGATAAGTTCATTCATCATTTTCTCGAATTTTATACTAATACAAGGTTTTCTCAAAGCTTTTAAGGCTCTAAACAACTATGAATCCATTTTCCATTGAGTTTTTTATATGCATCTCGCTTATTTAATCGATCTTTGTGTCCCTTCCAAAATTCAAAATAATATGGAATAAAATAATAACCTCCCCAATGCTTTGGACATTTACTTAGATCCTTTTTTAAAAGAGACTCATCATATTTTTTTTCGACATCTTTATATGAAGATATTACTTTTGATTGATTTGAAGAAATTGCTAAGGCATTTTTTTTCTTATTTCTCTGAGCAAAATAAGCTTGACTAAACTTTTTACTAGTTTTTTTTATTTTTGCTTTCATCCTAATTTGAACATTAATTTCGTTCCAATAAATTAAACCGGTTATTTGATTATGTTCAAAAAACTCACTTGCTTTAGGTGAATTATAATTAGTAAAAAAAATTAACTTTTTTTCATTTACAAACTTAAGATTAACAAATCTTGCCTGAACCTCATCAGAGCTTGGTGAGTAGGATGCGATACAAATTGCTTCTACATTCTTTTGTTTTTTAGACAATGATTTATCGTAAAACTCCTTAAATAACAAATAAGGAATTTCTTGACTGATATTATTAAACTCTATCATATAAAACTATCATAATATAACTAATGCGTGTCTAAATATGTTCCAAAACTAATCTGAAAAATTTAACACATTCGCCAGTAGATTTGGAGGATCTGGTAAATCTTTAAAACCCCGCCATACAATATTTGAGCTTGAAAAAAATATAATAAAAATTGTAATGTATATCAATAAAAAATAATTTTTAATACTATGATTTATTACAAACCATTGCTCTAAAGATCCTTTATAAGGCATTAAAACATCATCATAAAAGCTTTCAGGATTTTGTGCTTTATCGATTAGGCTTTCTTCATTATGAAAAATAACGGATCCAATACCAGACAATCCTGGTCTGAGTTTCACAATATCTTTCTGACATGACATGGGAAACGCATTAAAGCATCTCATTGTTTGTGGTCTCGGACCAATAAGACTCATGTCACCCCTAAAAACATTAACAAGTTGTGGCAATTCATTAATTTTAGATTTCCTTAAATAACCACCAATCGGAAGTATTCTTGGATCATTTTTTATTGTAATTGTACCAGTTCCTGTGAATTCACTATTCTTATACATAGTTGCAAATTTATATAATTTGAAAAGTTTTTTATCTTTTCCAACTCTATCTTGTAAATAAAAAATCTCGCCCTCACCAGAGAACCTTAAAATAATAATCGTAATTAAAAATAAAGGTGATAATAAGATTAATGCGCAGCCAGAAAACAGAATATCGAAAAATCTAATCATTACATTTTATCGTCGAGATATTTACCAGTTTCTTTATGGCTAAATTCAGGCAGCATATTAAGAAATGTATCAATAATTTCTTTTTTATTCCAACTATCAAGCTTTTTAATTTTATCTATTCTATTTAAAAATATATCTAAATTTTCATTGTTATATTTGGCATGATTTTTAATTATGCCAATTCCATTGAAACTATTCATATCCAATTCTTCTAAATCTGTATAAAATTCTTCAAAATCTTTTTCGCCAGTCGTGTCACTATTAAAAAAGTAACATGGCCATTGTTTTTTATTTATCAAATCATGTGCTGAGTCTCTTGCCTCTTGCTCAGATGCACAATGAACTGGTGTGTAGCCCATTTCTAAAATATAACTCTCAGCGATACTTGAAAATGTTTTTAAATCTAAATTTTTATTCATCTTAGGAAAGAAAATATCCCGATTATTACCGAGTAGACCTGAGAGCATACATAGCTCTCCAGATTCTTGGGGAGTGATGAAGTATCTCTTGATGTCACTAGGCGCTGCAATTGGCTGCCTTTTTGCAAAACGCTGATTAAAACTATGCAATAGAGAACCATCTGAAAAAGCAACATTTGCAAATCTAGCCATTGAAATTGAAATTGATTCGCTCTCTCTCATTAAAAACATTTCCATAATTCTCTTGCTAGCTCCCATCATATTCACTGGATTTGCAGCTTTATCCGTAGATACACAAAAATATTTTTTTACTCCTGAATCTCTGGCCATCCTTACTGTTTTAATAGTGTTCAAAATATTAACCTCAATCATTCTCATAAGGGTATAAGGATCTTTTTCTGACCGCACATGTTTTAAAGCTGAAAGATTAAAAACATAATCATATGTTTCGTTATCATTAATCAAATTTACAAACTCTCTACTTCCACAATCAATAGCATATGTTTTAAATTCTCCATCAATATAACCGATGGTACTTCGAAGATCTCTAACCAATTCAACGAGATTATTTTCATTTATATCAACTACATGAAGGATATTTGGATTTCTTTTAAAAATTTCTTTTGATACCGCCTGACCAATAGATCCTGCTCCTCCAATGATCAAGAATCTATTAGAAGAAATTATATCTGATAGTTCGTCTTCAAGATTTTCAACATCTTTTGTAAATAGTAAGCTTTTACGTCCTAAAAGATCTAAAATATTCACTAAACACTCTCTTTGCCTAAAAGATAATCAACAGGTACGCTGGAGGGTATATTTACAGCTATGTCAGACAGCTTCTTTGAATTTTCTAATCCATCTGTTTCACAATTTTTGAACATATCTAATGAAGACATCAACCTCCATACTGGACGAGTCATTACATTATTTTGATTTGTATATTCAATAAACATTTCTTTTTCTGATTTTGAATTAAGTAAAATCGTATTAAGCCAAAAGTTCGAGGAAGCTCCTTTAATTGGGTTAAAAAAAGTTAAATCAAATTTTTTAAAAAAATTTTCCCAGCATTTTGCCAACTTCTTCTTAGCATGTAAAAAATCATCTATTTTTTCAAACTGAGCAAAACCTAAGGCTGCGTTTAAGTTAGGCATTCTATAATTATATCCCACCTCATCATGAATAAATTCATAAGGATGCGGAACTTTTGAG
>MDTG01022076.1_pt1 | contig 13423 bp, 7 predicted proteins | sample 811421 | NCBI WGS metagenome assembly MDTG01 (sample SAMN05326645, study PRJNA326480) | marine metagenome | isolation source: seawater | place: Pacific Ocean: South East | collected 2011 | reverse complement strand
ATTAATTATATCAGCGGCAATTAAAGAATATGTAAAAAATAAATCGTTAGAATTGCCTGTAGGTGTAAATGCAACGCTTTGGAACAATGAAGCTGAATTACTTCAAGCGCGCATTGATTTACTCACAAAAAATGCTTTATTAGGACTAGCTTTAGTGATTGTTGTTCTTGCGCTTTTTCTCAAAACAAATCTTGCAGGTTGGGTTTCTTTAGGGATACCAATCTCATTTTTGGGCGGTTTTATGCTAATGCCAATTGTGGATGTCTCAATTAATATGTTGTCTCTATTCACATTTATTCTTGTACTTGGGATTGTTGTAGATGATGCCATTGTTGTTGGTGAAAATATATATTTATGGAAAGAAAGAGGGCTTGAAGCTAAAGAGGCTGCAATAAAAGGAGCGCATCAGGTATCTACACCAGTAATTTTTGCAGTATTGACTACAATGGTCACTTTCTCTCCCATGCTTTCAGTTTCAGGAAATGTAGGTCAAATTTGGAGAATTATACCCTTAATAACTATTGTAGTCTTAATTTTTTCACTTGTTGAATCGCTGACAATATTGCCAGCGCATTTAGGCCATATAAAAGATAATAAAATCAAAAAAAATAATTTCTTAACTCCTTTTATATCTAAATGGGAATCTCTTCAAAACTATCTTAGAAACGGCATTGAGGTTTTTGTTGAGCAAAAATATAGGCCTTTTCTTAATTGGTCAATACATAATAGGCTTGTTACTGCCGCATCCTCTTTAGCATTATTATTGCTCACAATTGGAATTATTGCCGGAGGATGGATGAAGTTTGTCTTCTTCCCCGCTGTTGAATCAGACTTGTTAATAGCAAATATTGTTTATCCTAATGGTTCACCTGTAGAGCTATCACAATCAGGACTAACAATACTAGAAGAATCTTTAAAAGAGTTAGAAAAAGAATATAAAGAAACATATCCAGATCATGATATATTTCGTAATATTTCTGCAACAGCTGGTGGGCAACCAGTAAGAAACGCAACACAGCAAGGCCCTGGTGCTTTGAGTTCAGGAGAATCAGGCTCCCACTTAGCCGAACTAGCCATTGAACTCTCTCCAGGTGAAATTCGACCAATAACCGCAACAAGAATTGCAAAAAGATTTCGAGAAATAACTCCCCCAATTATTGGTGCTAAAGAAGTGAATTTTAGCAGTGAACTATTCTCAGCTGGAGAAGCTGTTAATGTCCAGCTTTCAAGTAATGATCTTGAAGAATTAAAAGGCGCTAGTGCATATCTCAAAGAAAAGCTAGCATCCTATACAGGTGTAATTGATATTAAAGATTCATTCAGTATTGGTAAAGAAGAAATTCAACTAACCCTTCTGCCTAGCGCAAAAAATTATGGTATTACTATGGCTAATCTTGCAATGCAAGTTCGACAAGCTTTTTATGGCCTAGAAGTGCAAAGTCTTTCAAGGGGAAAAGATGAGGTTAAAGTATTTATCCGGTACCCCTCCACTGAAAGAAAAACAGTTAAAAGTTTGGAAAATTTATTAGTAAGAACCCCTCAACAATTGGAAATACCGATTCGACAAATTGCTAATCTAGAATTCACTCAAGGATATTCTAATATTTCAAGAATTGATAGAAAAAGAGCAATCAATGTAACGGCTGATGTTGATATATCTAAAACAACATCAAACGAAGTAGTTGCCTCTGTTACACAATTTGACCTTCCTAGCTTACAATCTTTCTTTCCAAGGGTAAATTATTCTTTAGAAGGGGAGCAACAAGAGCAAACTGAGAGCTTGGGTTCTATTTTTAGAAATTTCTTCTTTGCAATGATTGTAGTCTATACTCTTTTAGCAATTCCTTTTAGATCGTACTTGCAGCCATTTGTTATTATGTCGGCAATTCCTTTTGGATTAACGGGTGCATTGCTAGGTCATATAATTATGGGTCAAAATCTCACTGTTCTGTCATTGATTGGCATTGTGGCATTAGCAGGTGTAGTTGTAAATGATTCGCTAGTTTTAGTTGATTTTATAAACCGTTATAGAGAAGATGGTCATTCTACTATTGAAGCTGTTTTAGAGGCTGGTCCACGTAGATTTAGACCAATTTTATTAACTTCCCTAACAACATTTTTTGGACTTTTTCCACTGCTTTTAGAAAAAAGCTTCCAAGCTCAGTGGCTTATACCTATGGCTACTTCTTTAGCATTTGGTGTACTGTTTGCAACAGTTATCACTTTAATAATGGTGCCCTCTTTTTATCTTATAATAGAAGATATTAGGGTTTGGTCAAAAAAAAGTGGGGTAGTTAATTCTTGACTACAGGGCTTAATACAACAATTCTACCTGGGTCTTCAAGGGCTACATAAATTCTTCCATTTGGACCTACTTCAACATCTCTTACCCTATTGCCTGGTTTATAAATACTTTCCCTATCCACAAACTTTCCATCTTTAACTATTACTCTCTCTAAATACTCATCTTTCAATGAAGTTACAAGAATATTGCCATCCCAAGGGTCAAATAAGCTACTCTCGTATACCTTCATCCCGCAAACCGCTATACTTGGAGTCCAATGCCATATAGGCTGTTCCATTCCTTCCATTTGAGTGTAGTCTGTAATCTTCGTTCCGCTATAATTCTTTCCATATGTAATGACTGGCCACCCATAATTTATGCCTTTACGAATAATATTTAACTCATCACCACCCATAGGGCCATGTTCTAGCTCCCAAATTACCCCTTCTTTTGTAATAGCCAATCCTTGCGGATTTCTATTTCCATAGCACCATATTGAGCTCATAGAGCCGTCTGTATTTTTAAAAGGATTATCTTTTGGTATAGTTCCATCAAGATTGATACGATGAATTTTTCCATTAGGTGTATTGATATCTTGAGCTTCTTTTCTTTCATAGCTATCACCAATTGAAAAATATAAATGAGAATCATCAAAAATAATCCTACTTCCAAAATGTATAGCTCTTTTAGTGTAATGTTTTTCATCGGCTTTAAAAATTATCTCAAAATCTGATAATCTATTATCTCCTAATCTTCCGCGAGCTAAAATGGTAAATGATTTTTTTCCAATGGAATGACTATAGGTTATATAGATAAGTTTATTCTTTTTAAAATTTGGATGAATTTCAACATCCATGAGTCCGCCTTGCCGTTTAAAAAAAACTTCAGGGATTCCAGAAATATTTTTTTTCTGATTACCGTTCTTTGATACATGGTAGAGTTTTCCTGATAGATCAGTGACAAGCATTGTGCCATTTGGAAGAAAAGCCATGCCCCAAGGTATGACATAACCATCAGAAAAAAGTTCAACAGCATAGGTTAATTCTTTAGTTCTAACAGTATCAGTATCAAAATCATAAGCCCAAGAATAAGAATGCAAAACAATAAAAAGTGTAATTAATGGTCGAATCATAATGAAAAATACTGATTAATAATAATCACATCAAAAATAATTATTTTTTCTTTCTCTATAATTATTTCTTTTTCACCTTGTGAAAAAATTGATGAAATAAGTATCAATATTATCAGCGTTTTATGTGTTATCCGCATTGCTCCTCCTCATTTCACCTGATTAAATAAAATCAAATGGATTATTGTCAATTAATAAATACTCAATTATATTAACTTGAAAATTGCAGTATTCAACAATTACATTTTTATGAAATAAACAACTAGTAGTTAAATGAAAAATAGTATAACAATCATGTTAATAATAATTGCATTAAACAATGCAAATATTTACTGTCAATCAAATTACAGCTCAAAAATATTCAAAGTTTTTGAATATAGGAACTTTTCTCCTCATCGTGTTGGATCTTGGATTAGTGATATAGCTGTTCCAGAAACAAATAATCCTGAATATAAATACACATTTTATGTTTCAGGAAGACATGGCGGAGTATTTAAAACAATTAATAATGGGACAACATTCCAGCAAATCTTTGATGACTACGGCACATCATCTATTGGCGCTATTGAAATTCCAAATTCTAACCCTAATACAATTTGGATTGGTACTGGAGAAGCATCTAATGCTAGGTCTACTCATGCTGGGAATGGTATATACAAATCTATTGACGGAGGTGAAACATTTAAATTTATGGGATTAGCTGATTCACATCATATCCCTAAAATTATTATCCATCCAAAAAACGAAAATATAATTTATGTAGCTGTAATGGGTCATCTTTTTAGTAAAAATAAAATGCGTGGAGTTTTTAAGTCGATAGATGGAGGAAAATCTTGGAAAAAAGTTCTTTATATCAATCAACAAACTGGAGTAATTGACATAGCTATAAATAGAGATAATCCAGATATACTTTACGCTGCAATGTATGATAAAATCCGATACCCATGGCATTTAGAAGCTGGTGGAAAAAACAGCGGAATATATAAAACCATTAATGGAGGAAATACTTGGAATAGATTATCAGGTGGTTTCCCTAATGGAAATATTGGAAGAATTGGATTAGATATTTATAGAAAAAATCCAAATATTCTTTATGCGGTTGTTGAAAATTTAAACCCAAAAGAAAATGACCCTGGCGAATTAAAATATGGAGAGGTTTACTTTACTGATAATGCAGGAAAATCGTGGGTTAAAACTAACCATGACACTGTAGATGTAAGTGGAAAAGCTGCTTATTCTTTCAATCAAATAATGATTGATCAAAATAATTACCAAAATATTTTTATTAATAGTATCTCAATGATTTCATCAAATGATGGAGGTAAATCCTGGAATGATGTAAAATGGCCACCCAAGCAATTATTTACTGGAATGTTTGGAGATATCAGAACTATGTGGATTAACCCTAGTGATTCTAGGCACCTAATTATTGGTAGCGATGGAGGCATATATGTTACTTATGATGGTGGTAAAAACATGAATCACCTGTATCATATTCCACTTGGCGAAGCTTATGATATTGAAGTAGATGATTCATCGCCTTATAATATATATGTAGGACTCCAAGATCACGAAGGGTGGAAAGCGCCATCAAATAGTTATAATGGTGCGATTGGCATACCTCATTGGAATATTGTTGGAATGTGGGATGGGATGTATCATAAAGTAGACCGAAAAAATAATAGATGGCTTTATTTCACAACTCAATTTGGCTCTCATCATAGAGTAGATCAATTAAATGGAACACGACAAAAAATTGAACCAAAACCTAATAATGGATTGAAGTACCGTTATACATGGAATACACCAATAGAAATTTCACCACATAATTCAAAAATAATTTATACTGGAGGACAATATTTATTAAGGTCAAAAGATAGAGGAGATAGTTGGGAAGCAATAAGCGATGATCTAACTTCTAATGATTCAACAAAGATTGCTGGAAAAGGACATATTATGTACTGCACAATTACTTCAATATCTGAATCTCCAATAAAGCAAGGATTAATCTGGGTAGGCACAGATGATGGAAAAATTCATTTAACAAAAAATAATGGTAGATCATGGTTTGAATCAACAAATGCATTAGTCAATGCTGGTGCGCCAAAGAATTATTGGATTAGTAGAGTTACAACCTCAAAACACAACCCTGCTGTAGTTTTTGTCTCCATCACGGGTTTTTATCATGACGATTTTAAACCCTATGTATATATGAGCAAAGATTATGGTAAATCATGGGAGTCGATATCGTCTAACTTACCGCAGGAACCAGTAAATATTGTTTTACAAGATGATGATAATAAAAATTTATTGTGGCTAGCAACCGATGGAGGCATTTACGTAAGTATTAACTCAGGAATGGAATGGATTAACTTTAATCAAAATATTCCTTCCGTTCCTATCAAAGATATTGAAATTCAAGAAAGAGAAGATGATCTAGTATTGGGCACTTATGGGAGGGGTGTATATATCGCTGATATTGCTCCTATTAAACAAATATCAAGTAAAATATTAAATAGTGAAATCCATTTGTTCGATATTGAACCTCAACCCCAAAAAAATTATTCTGATCAAAAAGACTGGGGAAATTTTAAATTAATGGGTGATTCACATATCTATACCCCCAATGAACCAAATGGCTTAATGATATATTACTATTTAAAAAATGATTCAAGCTTTGAAAGTAAAATAATTGTTAGCGATCATAAAAATTCAAGCATAAGTGAAATGATTGGTTCATCCTCAGAAGGTATTAATAAGGTTATTTGGGACACTAAAGATGTAAAACCCGGGCAATACGATATCACTCTTAAGATTGGTAAAAAGAAAATAACAAAAAAAGGAATAGTTGAACCTTCTTATAAATGGCCATTAGGAAATAATTATTATTTTTTAGAAACCACTAAATAGCCGCCTCCCATTATCATCATTGATCCTAATATTGCAATTAAAGGCAAGGACTCTCCTAAAAACATCCAACCCACAATAGTGGCCACAATAGGAGGATAAAAAGCTGTATAGCTGATTTGAGTTACGGGCAAATGATTAAAAAGCCAAATATATATTCCCCATGTGATTACTGTCCCTGGAATAGTTAAAAAAAAGATTGCAAAAACATTCTTAAAGTCAAAAGGAATAGGTTTTCCTAAATCAAATAAAAGATAAAATACAAGAAATAGAAAACCAGCAAATGTCATTCCATAGCCATTTAAATGGTAAGAGTTGACAGCCTGATTCTGCATTTTTAGATGAACGTTAGGCCACGCTGCTAAAAATACAGATCCCAATATAGCTAACATTCCAATAGATACACTATCTGAGCCTAAATTCTCTCCTTTGCTTAAAAGCATAACTGCCCCAAATAAACCAATAATCATACCTAACCCTTTTCTAATGCTCAACCTATCATCAGGAATGAAAAAATGTGCCATGCCAGCAACAAATAATGGTAGAAGACTCCAAAGTATAGCGCCCAAATTTGAGTAAACAAATTTTGTTCCCCAATAGGTAAGGAAATAACATAAGGAAAAATTGATTAAGCCATATTGTAAATAAATAATTAGCAATTTTCTAGTTAATACAATTCTTTTTTTCTTAATAAAATAAATCAATAAGAAAATACTGCCAGCAATTAAAAAACGAATAGAAAGGCCAGCAAATAAAGGCATCTCTTCGAGGCTTAATTTTAGATAGTACCATGTTAAGCCCCAAATCAAACACATTAAAGCATAAAGTGAATAGACTTTGGTTTTCAATTTAAATAACGGACGTAGATAATAATCAAAATAATTAATAAAAATTAATCAATTAAATACAATCGAGTCATTTGCTATCTTTGGGTTTTGGAAAAAATTTATTCGCCACCTCAAAAGAATATGCAAGCTCTATCAATTTTTTATCACTCCATCTTGAGCCAATAAAAGATATACCAATTGGAAGGTCATCAACCAATGTTAGTGGTATCGTTATATGTGGATATCCTGCCATTGCAGCGAAACTACCCATACTGCCTAAAGAGCGTTGCTTTTTTCTAGCTGATCTATCACCACCAACATGGTCAATTTCCCATGCTGGTCCTCTGGTAATGCCAATAATGACCTCTACATTGTTTTTCTTAAGCATTTGATCAATCTGCCTTCTAGAATCCATAACAGCTTTTAATGCTTTTTCATATTCTTTTTTCATTGAAGAGGTTTTTTCGCTTTCAATAAACCTGCTTTGATCAAAATATTTCATGACTGAATCTGAATTTTCTATATTGAAATCAATTAAATCTTGAAGGGTTTTAAAAGGCGAGTTTGCTTGATTTAGATAATTCTCTATTCCAATTCTAAACTCATATAGCAAAACAAGCCTTTCTTCTTTTCCTGGGTATTTACGATCATCTTCTATTTGAACTATCTCTGCCCCGCTCCTTTTAAGAACATCCCTAATTATATTATAAATCTCAGTATTTTTTTTATCATCTTTGGTTTTATTCAATAAGCCTATTCTAACACTCTGCAATGAAGTACTATCCAGGTCTCTGGCAAAGCCAAAATCAAAATCTTTAGGGATACTATGAGTTGCCACATCATTAGGGTCATATCCAGATATTATCTCTAAAAGCTTTGCGGCATTATAAACATTGTTAGCAATCGGTCCTGCTGTATCTTGAGTATAAGAAATAGGGATAATACCAGATCTACTAACTAAACCTACAGTAGGTTTTATTCCAACTACACCATTTACCGATGATGGGCAACTGATAGAGCCATTTGTTTCAGTGCCAATAGCAAAATTAACTAAATCAGTTGCTACAGCTACGGCTGAGCCAGAACTGGAGCCACATGGGTTTCTATTCACGCCATAGGGATTGATCGTTTGACCGCCCATGCTTGACCATCCGCTCGTTGAAGAAGTGGACCTAAAATTTGCCCATTCAGAAAGATTTGCCTTTCCACTAATAAAAAATCCGTTCTTTTTAAGTTTTTGAACAACAAATGCATCTTCTTTTGGATAGTTATTTTTTAATGCTATAGAGCCAGCTGTATTGGGAAAACCAATTACATCAATATTGTCTTTAATGGCTATAGGGATAAGACCTTTTTTTACATTTTGAATAAAAGTTTTTTGATCGGTAATTGAAATATATGCATTATGAGAATCGGTCAAGCTATAATCAAGTAAATTTTGATAACCACAACTAAAAAATAAAAGAACAAATATAATTTTTGGTAGAAAAGCCAATTTATTACCCAATGAAATCTATAACCTTAAAGTATAATTAATTTTTATTGAATTTATCTTTGATACTGTAAGCAAGTCAAAGTCAAATACTTGTGGACCACTGCTTATCCAATTATGAGTATAAACCAAAAATAAATCACTTCCAGGTTTAATTGTTTGTTGCAGTTTAACAAATAAACCAAGTGCCTTAGAAATATTATCATATTGCAAACTATTATAAATCACAGTTCTCGGTGTTGGGTAAATACCAAATTCAAAATTATATAACTCAGTATTAAAACTTTGCGCTCCAAAGTTCACTTTATTATTTTCATATTTAGATTCTATATTTATACCTGAAACTGGTTTTATTGATATCGAAGTTTCAATTGACTCTTTTTTACCATTCCAAAAATCGCCTATTCGATACTCAAGCTCAGAAGAAAGCATTCTTTTTTCAGAAGTTTGGAATGACAGCTGCACTTCATCGCTAATATATTTACCAATAGGAATAACAATGTCATCATAAATTGTAAAATTCTGATCGAGAAATTCTTCCAGAGTGCTAATCTTGATTCCAAACTCATCTTGACTTTCAAATTGAATCTTCAATGGAGTGATTGTCATCTGTCTTTTTAATAAATTATTTTTTAAATCAGTCATATATTCATAAGAAATTCCAAATTCCATTTGTCGAATAAAATCATATTTGACAGGTCGGGGGTGATAGCTAAAACTCGGCTGCAATCTTTTAAAGCTATTCCTACGGCTAAACCCTACTGCAGGGTCATACATTTTGCCAAACTCCCTGTAAGAGACATGCGAACGAATTATATCATTAGGATATGTTAGGCGCATTCCCCTTGTAGAAAGATCTGAAAAGGTAAGATTGGGGTTATTAATTGGAGCAGTGTGATATACTAAAAAAGTTTGAAATTGTAAATTTTTATCTTTCAAAAATTCAGAGGTCTTAAGTTCTAAATCAAAACCATATAATGATTGTTCAACAGATGTTGAATCAATCGAAGCATTCATTGAGGATCGATCCGTATATACTAATCCAAGATATGATTGCTTCAATAAAGATCTTTTTAATCGGATAATATTAAAATTTTCAGCATTGATATCGTTTAATTTTTCAGTGTTTGCCCTAATAAGACCAATTTGATATTTCCCCATTTGCCCTGATAGCCTTGCACCGTATCTAATTGGGATCTGCTTACCATTAGATAAACCTATTCTTCTGCTAAAAAAAGGGGTCACATCATTCCTGGGCGAAAAAGAATAAACATTTGCCCCTTCAAGAAAAAATCCTCTCTTTTCTGCATACCTAAGTGGAAAACGAGTTAAATTAACTCTTCGCTGATCAACCTCAGCTTCCGCAAAATCAGTATTATACGTTAATGATGCTTTTAAACCAGGAGTAATATTTTTTGATATATCAAAACCAAAATCATTGATATTATTATTTTCTAAATCAGCGCTTGAACCATGGTTCTTATTATTAGCGCTAAAATAAGGCTTAATCTCTATTCCTGAGCTTTGATTTAAATTATTCAAACCCTTCAAAAGTCCTGCATGAATTGGAGAGGTCAATTTTTTATTCCTTTGATAGCTGTGCCATCTTGAATCTTCATTTTTTCTTCTAACGGTACGTTGAAAATTAATTCCCCACTCATCAAGATCTGGATCAAAATTCAATGTACGAAAAGGAATTGCAATCTCTGCAGACCAACCATTTGAAAGGATTTTTGTTCGAGCATCCCAAATACCGTTCCAATCTTTATTGGTTCCTCCGCCTGATAAGCTGCTTACTATAAGACCATCTCCCATTAACCCTGCAGGGTTTACTTCGAAAAAATATCCCGATCTACCATTTAAAAAAGTATCCAATATCCACATAAATCTATCATCAGTTCTAAGGCTCTTATCTCTGCGTTTTTGATAAGCTATAATTCCATTTGGATTACTATCAAAAAGCATTGCGCCAATATAAAGATTGTCATCATCGTAAAGGATGTAGATCTTTGAAATCTCAGAGCTTGGCTCACCTTGATCCGGATCAACTTGAAGAAAATCAGATGCTGGGAGACCGCTCATCCACTCATCTTCTTTTAAAAAACCATCTAATTCTATTCTATTATTAGAAATCCTTTTAGCAAAAACTTCTTTTTTATCGACAGTAATATTTTCCTGAGAATACAATACCCCGCTAATAATGAGAAATATTGAAAAATTATTTTTCAATTTTTTTTAAATCAAATTATTGATTATTAATTAAAAAAGTTTCCCAAAAAACGCTCATTGCATTAGTGAAATAGTCTCGATTGAATTTTTTTCTAAATCCATGCCCTTCATCCATCGCAACCATATACCATACATCGCCACCATTCTTTTTTATTTCATCGCGCATTTGTTCAGATTCTGTTACAGGAACTCTTGGGTCGTTATATCCCTGGACTATAAATATAGGCTTAGTGATTTTTTCAACATTATTATTTGGGGAAATCTTTTGAAGGAAATCATGCATTTCAGGAATGCGCTCATCGCCATATTCGGCCCTACGAAGATCTCGTCTATAAGATTGGGTATTTCGTAAAAAAGTAACAAAATTAGAAATACCAACAACATCAACAGCGGCCCTTAACCTTTCATTGTAATGCGTCATGGACGCAAGAACCATATATCCACCATAGGAACCACCATACACACCAACTCTCTTATTGTCTAGCAAATCATCCTTTTCAATCATGTCTAAAAATGCACCAATATCTTTAACGGATTTTTCTCTATTAAATCCATTGTCCATCTTTACAAAAGATTTACCAAATCCAGCAGAACCTCTTACATTTGTTGCAAGGACAGCGCAATTCAGCTCATTTATCCAGTATTGAAATCTAGAGGAAAAACCTGGTCGATATTGACCTTCAGGCCCTCCATGGATTGAAATGATTACAGGATGAGGGCCTTTTGTTTTAGGTCGATATAGAAATCCAGATATTTTTAAACCATCAAAAGAATTAACACGGACTAATTCTGGCACTACAAAATTATTATTATTTAAACCTCCGACTTCACTTTCAGTCCATTGAGTTAATAATCTTTTTTTAATATTTAAAACATATATATCGCCAGGGGATTTTGAAGTATTCAAAGTCATTGCTAATTGATTATTATCATGATTGAATGAAAGACCGGATACTTGACCTATGGGTAGATCCGGCAATTTGACTGTCTTTAAATCTCTTGTGCGATAAATATGTAATTTTGAAATTGCATTTTCATTTGAAACAAATGCTAAATATTTACCATCATCTGATAAAGAAAAATTGGTTATATCCCATGGTATATTTTTAGTGACAATAGAATGTTTTTTTGATTTGAAATCATAGTATCGTAAATGGCGAAATTCAGTAGATTCATCTGAAGTATAGTAAAGCCCTTGCCCATCTTTACTGAATTGTCCACCGCCATAACTTATCTTTTCTTTGCTTGGATTGAACTCTTCCATTGTATCATTTTTAATATTAACAAAATGCATATAGGATTCATTGATTGATATATATCGCCTAACCAATATTTGACTATCATCTACAGACCAATCAACAGCACTCCACGACCCTTTTTTTGAAAATAATTGCTTCTCATTCCCTTCCAAATCAGAAATAAACACGTGCGTATCAGTGCCATTTTGCTTATTAGAAGAAAAAGTATAATAATCTCCGCTGTTTGACCATCCGCTGGTATAATTTCGAGATTTTCCATCAGTGAGCATGGTTGATTCTCCTGAGGAAGCATCATGATAAAAAACCTGCCAATTTTCACTTCCACCTATATCCTTAGAAAAAAGGAATCCATTATTTTTTGGATTTTTTGAATAGTAGCCACCACGAACTGGTTCGTTAAAGAAAGTGATTTGACTTCTTTGGCCTAATGGGCGATCAACTCTATGAAGCTGGGTGGTCTCGCCAAATCCAGTAGCAATTATCATAGATTTTCCATCTAAGCTCCATGAGCGAAAAGATGCGCTTCTAATATTGGAATATTGTCGAGTCTTTTCTTTAGTGCTTTGAGGTATTGCAGGAACATTCTCCATGACCAAATTGCCTGCTGTAGTTTGAGTGGCGTTCTCATTTTGTACCCATTGAGCATCGCTAAAGGTAAATGGCAATAAGTAAAATAAATATTTTATATACATCTTACCTCCTGGTTATATATAATTATTGCGTTAAAATAGATACAGCCATTTCAATTTCATCGTAAATCAGTTTATCACCTAAATTTTTAAAAAAAGTACCAGATCGAAATCTGACATTATATTTTGAACGATCGAATGACATATTTGCAATTGCTTCTAATTTTTGATCATTATTATTTATTTCAGCTAAAAAAGCAATTGGATGTGTAGAGCCCTTAATAGTCAGGTCCCCCGTAAATGAAAGCTGGTTAGCCTTATTTAAATTACCATCACTTGTAAATATTAATGTAGCAATTGGAAATGTTTCCACGTTAAAAAAATCATCACTTCTTAAGTGTCTCTCTAAAGATTTTTTTCCTCGTCCTTCAAGATCTTCACAGTCAATTGAAGACATATCAATATCTATTCTTCCATTGATTAATCCATTTCCATTAATATTCATATCTCCCTGCTTCATTCGAAGGGTTCCGTAATGGGACTTTGTAGAAACTTCTCTACCGGTCCATTTAATCAAAGAATTTTCAATATCCATTTTATAGGAACCTGCTTCTATCTTTACTGATGATTTTGCAAGTTTTTTTATTGAATTATCTTTAGAGGAATT
>MDTG01066374.1_pt1 | contig 13424 bp, 18 predicted proteins | sample 811421 | NCBI WGS metagenome assembly MDTG01 (sample SAMN05326645, study PRJNA326480) | marine metagenome | isolation source: seawater | place: Pacific Ocean: South East | collected 2011 | reverse complement strand
CACCGCACCCCAAAAATCACGACGTCCACTTTTGACAAAGGAAATTTGATACGGATTTCAGTAGGGTTCGCGACGTCCGCCGTCAACCGCGGATGTCGCGATTATCGCCAGGAAAAAAAGTTGCAATCACCGCGCCCCAAAAATCACGACGTCCACCAATGTGTCCGTTTGACATACGCTTCTATGTGTTTCCAGTACGCAGCACGGGGTGCGGGCGGATATGGCATCCGATTCCAGTTATACCTCGTCCCGTGACACCTTCCTCATGTCAAGATTACAGCGGATTAAGTTGCGCCTGTAACCTGTAGCGCTGGCGACGTCTGCTGTAGTATATATGAACTTGACTGTTACACTTGAAAATGCGCGTGTACATGCTTCTGGTTGTGATTGACGTATGTGCGTACCCTACGTACATGGGCTGCGGTGGTACGCGTGATGGCAATATCGTAACTTGTGATTCAATCATCATGGGCCAGAAACTACAGAGCTACGATAACGGTACTACGATCACCATTTTAGATACAGATACCTCACGGCATGTGCGGCAGTATGAACCAGGTAGGGAATATACTGTAAAAGTAAACATTGTTGGCAATAAGCGTTCTTACGATTCCGTTAGCAGTGGTATGATCAAAGGCCAGACATTGAGAACATGCACGGATGCCATGGTCGATGCGGGCGAATACCGCTGGATCGCCCCTGACACGCCAACATTGGTGAACATAACTCACATTGACGCCGATGGGTACGGCAGGGCGAAAATACTGATCGTTTCGGTCGGTACAGACGATTCACAGTACATATCAAACGCCTGTAATCAAAGCGCTTCGACGTACACGGAACCTACATGTCGCACAAATAATAAAGTGGGGTCCAAAAAGGCTGAACGCTGGATGTATTTTTCTTTTCAACTTGTGTGGATCATATTTCTTCGCATTGCTGCACCACTGCGACCGTCGTTGAACAAAAGTGCGACGCGGCTACTTTTGGATATTGCAGCTCTGGTGACTTTCATTTATTTTGCCGCAGGTGACGGATTTGCATATGGTATCATCTGGGCGGTTCTCTGTGTGCATTTAGTGCTAAGCGTGTATCTCATATACGGAACGGATTGGATCACGGTGTGCAGCGCCATCCCGTATTTCTTGCTCGGAACGTTGCAATTTTTGACCATATTGACGTCGCTGCACCACTGGTGTTGGGGCGAACAAAGCTGGAATACCATGTCGGGCGACTGGGGAGCATTTGATTCATTTCAGGGCACCATACCATGGTGGTCTGTCTCTAACGTATGGGTACTGTGGTACTTGACAATCCAACGCGCAAAATATGACAGTGAACAGCCAAGGTTGCTACAAAGCTGGTGGCACAATACGTATGCCAAATTATTTGAACAGTGGCACTATGCCTTCAAAGGAGGGAAACTTACGCTTCTTAATTGGGATATATGGACATTCTACTTTGCATCTGTCTGTTTTGTACTGCTTTTAGCCGGGATATTCCGCGACAAAGGTATTCCTATTTTTATGATCGTGGTCTCGACACTTGCAATTGGTTTTATTTTCGATGCAATTGGATGGAGAATACTGTCGTCATACATGTACAATGATGTTCAGATACAATTTGGGGAGAAATGCATGGTAGTGTTGATGCTTGTCATCATCGCCGATTGGCTGGTGGCACTTGTGCCAAATGATGATGGTGTCACATATAGTGACGTGTGTTCATGGATACAAGTGGTCACAAGCACGGTAGTTGGCGTTATAGGTCTGCGAACGATGCTACATAAATCGTAGGTTGTTGCCTTTTTTACCGCGGTTAGGGTTGCGCCCTCGTCTACGTTTAGCTTTTTTTTTCCGTTCCCTTTCATTGCGTTTGAGCAGTTCTGTGTATTCCGCCTTTGTCAAAATTGGCTTGCTTGCTACTTCGGCAGACAGGAGGTAAGCCTGAGCGTCAGCCTTAGCTTCAGCCTTACCTTCAGCCTTACCTTCAGCCTTAGCTTTAGCATGCGCCGTGCGTTCCATGTGCGTTTACATGATGCATTTTACGTAATTATATAGTCACATGCCACATATTACATAGCACTTTTTATCAACCTATATAGTTACATGCGCAAGGGCAGTAACATTTCTAATGCCTGCACTCGGGATGCAACAGCCGTGGGCTCTTTGTAAACAACAGTTGAGGCAGTGGATTCTGCTAATCTGATCTTTGCATGCGCCTGTCTAAGTGCGTATGCATTTGTGCAGAGTACGCATGGACTACAAAAGCACGCCCTGGTCCACAGCTGACAATTGAATTTTCCCTGTTCTTCAGGGGGCACGCCACTAAGATTTTCGTATTGATTAATCGCTGCTAGGCAACCTACTAGGGCTCCTGCGGCGTCGCTCTGGTCGTTTGCCCATCCTCGAACGGCACCGTACGTGACGGCAGTGGTGTCAAAGCCAGTGCAGCAATAGTTTTGCGGCATTATTTTGTTCCATTTGGCGACTGTTTCATCGTCCCAGTCAAGCGGATTTGGATTGTCCGTTAAAAATTGATTCATAAGCATGATTTGGCGATTGGTTCCTGCGTACAAGCACGGCGATGCTATACATCCCCATGCACACAGCGAATTCGGCGGTGTACATTTAAATCCTTCTAAATCATGTGGATCTATCTTATCTGAAATGGCCTTATCGAGTGGTTTTGTTGGAACTCCCCCCATATCAATCGAACTATCATATTGTTATATAACTACGCGTTGTTGTTTTCCACTTTGAGTGCCATTGTGCACGTCGTTGTGCACAATAGCTTCGAGTTCGTCAATTCGTTTCCGCATCGCCTCGATTGTACGTATTCGTTCTTGCATGATTCTCCACATTGCTGTGGTGCTGCGCGCTTCGTATCTCGATCGCGGCATCATAAAAATAATGTTTTAATAAATATAATCAAAAACATATTCAAATTCAAATTTTATTATTTCTGTTGGAGGGCACATTCGCATCATGAATATTTTTTTCCTGCACTACAATGGCCGTATCATGGCCCTTTTCCACGCCGATGCGCATGTTGTGAAAATGCCGTTAGAAATTGCACAGATGCTTTCAAACGCGTACCATCATTACGGAGCCGCACATTTCCCCGCCAAGGTGTACAAAAAAACACATGTGCACCATCCGATGTCTATTTTTGTGTGCCAAAATGAACACAATTTCAGGTTAGCCGCAATGAATGGCCTGTCCATTTTGCAAGAATATACGCGGCGTTTCAACAAAACACACAAATGCGAAGCAGTTTTGCGTGACATGTTGCAGTACCCTCCAGACTTTTCGTCGACAGAACCACCAGTCTACAGCGACGCCACCGTTTTTGGTGTGTTTGGCGATGTGCAAGTTCCTCTTTGCATGCCCGTAGAATACCACCATACAAATGCCTGCGTTGCGTATTCACGGTACTACGTATTTAAGCTCGAAACGATTCCACGCCTTGCCCGCTGGTATCGTTCAACCGATCATGCGTTGTCTGCCGCTGTCAAGATGTCTGCCGATGCAATGTGTGCATCGTAACACAATGTTTGCGTTTTCCACACCGGGGTTCGAACCCGGGCCTCTGCGTTTTTACGCAGCGTACTTCCACTGTACTATGTGAAATAAAATGTTCCTGATGAGGATTGAACTCACGACCTGTGGCTCATAAGACCACCGCTCTAACCAACTGAGCTACAGGAACGTGTACTGGCGGCGGGAATCGAACCCGCGAAGCTTTCGCAGAGGATCTTAAGTCCTCCCCCTTTGACCAACTCGGGCACGCCAGTGTCCACTCGTGGCGGGACTTGAACCCACAACCCCCGGATTAGAAGTCCGATGCGCTATCCATTGCGCCACACGAGCACTACATAAAGTTTGTGCGCTTAAATAGTCAAAGCACGCAGTGCACCGCCATACAAAATAAGTCCTTGTATTTAAGCACCCTTGTTGCTGGCGATGAGTACTACACAGCCCGGAGCAGCACGCTACTACACAACCTTCCCACAATGCCCAACATGCAGGGGGGCAATACTTGGCCAAATTCCCCGTGACGGCCTCGAAACAATTCACCTACAAAAACTGATAACGCCTATGATGCGCTTACGCTTCTGAAAATGAACGCTTTTATTACATGGCCTATTCTATCACACGGGCGGCTCCATTGGTCTGTAACGCACATGCCATCGACGATGACAAAACCAAATACGCCCGTGGTCGCACATCAGCACGGTGCCAAAAAACAGCAAACACAATGTGCCAAAACCGAAAAATACCAAGGATAACAAGAGCTTCTCTTTCTCTCCAGGGAGTGTGTGGACAAAGTGAGCTCCGTCCGTCTGGAATGCTACCACGACAATCGGCGCCTCTGTGGTGCTCATTGAATTAATGCAACCATGTTTGAATTTAAAGTACAATTTGAATGACACAAAATATGAACAAACTGGAAGAAAATAGTATTGCTGCGGCGTGGCGCCAGGTGCGCGCATACACGATCGAACGTGTTTGCGACGAGCTGGAATCCTTTCAGCACGAAGAAGAACCACCTATCAACCCCTTCTACGCTGAAGGCACTGAACATTTTGATCGAGCGTGGTTAGTCACTCGTTATGTTCGCAAGGCTCTTCGTGACCGCGGATTTCGCCCGCCGGTGGGATTTGACACCCATCTGCAAGAGATTTGCGAAAAAATACCTAAGTAACGGGAACATGTATTTGTGAAAAGTCAGATAACAATAAAATAAGGTATAATATGAACGATTGGTCACAGTTGAATGTCGACCCCAGCTCAACAACGCGATATAGCGGAAGCCGCCCAGATGCCAATGGCTGTACCAACAGCTCCTCCACTTATCAGGAACAATGCAAACAGGGAACTTGCACAAATCGATTTGGAAGACGAGGAAGGGTTCAAAGCTTTACTTCGAGAACAAGAAAGCAGATCAGAAACAGCACAAGCAGAATTTCTAGCACCACCTCTTAGCGACGACGACAAAAAACGCATAATGCAAATCCGCCAATCCCTATCAAATGCCGGAGTGTCTGACCTCGCAATTGAAAAAGTTCTTGAGTATGTTGAAGGTCACAGGCTCGAGTTTCAAACCGAGGGAGTACAAGCTGCATACAGAAAAAGGCATTCGGCTGGAATGGTCGAAACCGATGCAGATGGCGGTGGACGGAAGCCAACCTCACAGCAGACAAGTTTTATGAGGTTTTGATGTACAGCACAGTTGTGACACTTATCTGCAAGAGGTTTACGGAAACGGCCCACCTAAGTGAAGTGTATCTGCACTACGTTCGGCTGCCCAATTTTCCACTGCCACGCAGCTTTGGCGGCGGCTTCCTTGCGGGCTTTTTGTTCCTCTTTGAGCCATTCTTGTATTGTGCGCGTTTCGTCCGCTGATACCTGTTCGACTTTATCGCGGATGTAAGATTTGTACGACTCCCTCGATTGTTGAGACCGTAAAGCCATTGATGCTCTTCGTTCGCCCCCTGAGCCCGGGTCTATACCTTGTTTAATGTCTTGTTTAGTAACATGGAGCCAATACTTCATTTTTTGTATTGCCTGTTGTTCTTCGCGTTGAGATTTACTCGACGGAGGGCTAAACAGTTCTTGCTCGTTTAATGTTGCTTGCCGTTTATTCAGTTGTTCGAGTTGACCATTAATTGCGCCCAAGGCATCCTCGATTCTTTTGTCTAGTTCGGCATCGTCTATGGTATCTCTTGGTGTGCTGAGTTTGTCGCCTCGACTGTCGCCAACACTCCTGTCTGTTGTGCTCTGCTCCGGCGTGCCTATGGTATCTGTTTGGGGCGTTATTTTGGCGCCTCTGTTTCCCATACACCCAGTCATGTTTTATTTAAATACCGGTGTTCAGAAGCGCAACGGTACCATCTGATAATTACCTCGTGTGCTGTCTGCTGGTTCAAAAGTCACCGCGACGGCTTCTTCCGGGTTCAGCGCTGCCTTTTTCACCGCTCGCACGCCGAGCACGCTCGTTGTTGCAAACTGGGCGAACATACCGTCGAACCACGTGCTATACGCAACGCCGAATATAAGCAAGAAACCAACTTCTTTGGCCACCGGTGCTTTTTCCATGGTAACACCGACAAATGAAACCCCCATGATGAGCCCCGCTGCAAAAATAGTGGTTTGTGACGATAATGCTGCATTCGTGATAATTTCCCTGCACTTTTCTTTCTTGACCAATTGATCTTTTGATGGTCGTTCCCATAATTTGACCGGTCTATAATCTTCTTTGTCCAATGCTTCAAGAAACGCGTGGAGCCGCAGAATGGCGTAATCAAGGTGTATACCTGTAAGTATACAAGTAACGACCAAAACGGGAAACCACCCCAGTCCCTCTATATCTGGCCCAGGACCCGGCAGCTTGAACAAATCGGGCTGGTAGCTGGAATACATCACTCTGGTCATTGCCGATGAAAACATGAGCATTGAAAACAGTCCAATCATGGCTAACAATGTCAGTTCCAAATTGAACCTCGAAGAAAGCAGAAGAGCAGCCAGGGAGACACCGCCGAGGATAAGCAGCCCGGGCAGCCAAAATTTGTCGTACGTGTTTTTGATGATGTCCATGACTATCAAATCCGGCAAATCCAACAACTCTTGCTGATATTTTTCTGTGCATTTTTTTAGTGCTGGAAGGAGTGTGTCTGTGTACCACGTATGGCCCCCAGAGTTTCGCAGGCTGTGTTTTGGCACGATCTCAAAAAGCGTAGCATTGGGGGCATACACGGCCTGGTCTGTGTTGATATACAATCCGTCGTTAGTGGAAGTTGCATTCATAATACATCCTATTGTATCATTTTTCACGCCCGACCCGTTGTGAACAATCGTCATCGTGCCGCGTGACCATGTTCCAGGACCGTATGCACGACTGACCTGCATAATTTCATTGGCTAATTCGCTTCCCTCTTGCAGGTAATGATGATAATCAAAGCCTTGATATGTCTCGAACTGACCGGAAAGAAAAACATAACAGGTTGAGAAAATGAGTATGCCCAGGCCAATCGTGCTCACGATTGTGCTTTCAAAACCGCTTGTATTCAGATTTGCGACCCAACGCCAGAATGCAGCCAGCTGTCTTGCAACATAATCTCTGCATCGAATTGCCCAAGGTAAATACTTTTGGAAAAACAGCCGCGTCCATCGTGTAACAGCAAGTTCCGACAACAGAAATCCGCCTGAGTATGCCTCGAATATTACGAGCAAGGCCGGCGTCAGCATCAGGCTGGATCCTGCGACGACCGCCACGGTGATCATACAACAATATCCCACCATCTTGAGACCGTCAGCTGTGTAGGCTCTGAAAGTAGCGAAACATACTAGCAAAACAAACAACGATATTAGCACAACCTCCATATTGATCAGCCATAGTGCAACAATCCGATGAGCGGTTAGTTTGGTTTTTTTGTCGGCGCCGCTTATGCGTTGCAATCTTGAACGTTCTTTAACGAACGGAAGGAGGAGAAACAATGAGTAATCAATGCCTAATGCAATAATCAGCGCTTCGACTAATTCTGGCGCAAAAAAAAGAACTGCGCGATTTTTGGTAGCCAATGTGCATAACCAAAAGGTCAGCGAGTACGACATCACGATGTTGAGAAAAGTTAGAAAGCATGCTTTCACATTACCAACCGCAAAAGTAAGCAACACAAGGCCCACACCCGCGAGGATTAAAGATAGTGGGATTTTAATATGTTTTGCGTGTCTGGATTTTTTAGCCTCTGTTGCCATGAGTGCTTCTACTGCCGAGTCGCCCAAAACGGAGCATTTCACAGTTGTGGCATCATTGCACCTGCTTTCCATCGTGTTTAAAACCGAACTGCCTCGTTTGGCCGTTAACGCAAAAAGCGCAGCTGTGTCGTCAAACATCAATTCACCCAAGGCTGATCCTGTGTTCCATACTTGTCCCTTGATCTCCGTGGCACCAAGTGCCCCGATGTCTCCGCTGCCTTTTGACGGTCCCAGCACATGTTCGATAACATCTTCGACATCTGGGTGCCGCACTGCAATGTTGCACGCGGCGTCCTCGTGGACGATTACGCAGGCAGCACAAGGAATGCATTCAACAATGCGATAATTTGTTCGATCGCATGTAATGTTGTCGTCTGTGACACCAATGCACTCTGTGTCACATTTATCTGTCAGATGTTTGGGGCAGCTAACGTTTGAGGGCGGTGTAAAAAGAAAAAAAGAAGTTGTACTATGCTTGTTCTTGCCAAATAATTGTTGTAGCGTCTGCGCCTCCTGATACACGAATTCATCATTTTCAGTTATCATGCACTCCTGTTGACAGGTGGCGTTAATGTTTCTATCGTACGTCCACGCAAGACTGCCCATTACAATCCAAGCTGACGCTATGATGATCGCTATGATGAGAATGGTTAGATTGCTCAATTTATCCAACAAATTATTCATTTTCTTGTCCACACGTGTTGTGTTCATCGTCCGTTCAGAACGCAGTTTTTTTTTGCGTAACGCGTCTTCCAACGGTATTTTATCTTTTTTGGCCTGCGCGGATGTCTGTTCAGTTGCGGCTTCTATAATTAATTGGTCCGCATTATCAGGCATATCTCACGAAAATTGAAAGGGTTAAATACCACCAGCAATTAGAAGCCGGGCGTCAACGCCATGCGACCACGATTGATTGCCGTGGCTACAGTGCGCAAAAACGGTTCACGTTCCGCGCGTCTGCGTATGTTAGGGTCCAACATGTTGTACGTCGTAGCGCAAATAACCTGCTGGATGACCATTTCAGGGTCATGAGAAGCCCTCGCTGCAGCTAGCATCATTGTGTTGGGAACAGAGTCACGCTCACGGCGCAAAAGCTCGGCAACTGCCCTCTCAGAAGCTTGGATATATTTCTTGTTCATAGTAAAAAATGTGGTTGTATTTTTGAGCTACAATTCAAATTTAAACAAGTTTCAATCTTCCCGTGAATTTCACGTTTTCCAGTGTAAATTTTCCGTTGCTGTCGATCATTGCTATGTCTAGTAAATTTTGATTTTCGTTGTTCACGCTCTCCTGCGTCGATTCCTCTGCATGTGCACTTCTCTTTCGCTGCCAATATCTGCAAATTAGGTACGGTATCAGAAAATACCCGCCAACGTTGAGGCCGATGCTCAAGGCCCACAGCGTTGCCCACCCAAGTACGGTGAGTACTTTTTTGAATAAAGAAAGTTGTTTAAATGCAATTCCATTGTTGTTGGGGTTTTCGTACTTGTATACGAGATAAAATAGCACAGACACAATGCACAAGCGCAGCAAGAACAGCACGACCCAGATGCCGTCTGAGGGAAATTCGCCAATTCTAACAGAAGTTCGTATATATGGCACAATATGATCTATGCTGACGCATGCTAATAGCAGTGCCCACATAGGCACATACATGGGCACTGCTGTGCCTGCGTTGTCGCTGTTATGATTTTTGGGAAAACATAGTTGTACGACAGCGATTAGCACGATCTGTACGTACCAGGGCCAAAGTGCCTCAGGGGTGCCGAGGTCGTCAAACGCCCAACTGTTTTGTATGACAGCCGCCCAATAGGGGATGCTTAAAAACAAAAATGGCTCTTCGTATGTGCCGCTGACAAGCATGGCCGTCTGCACCTTGAGCGTGGAGCCGACTTCCACCCAACATGACCTTGGCCCGAAATTCAGATTTTTCAGTTCCAGGGTAGTAATAATTGGTGTCACTGTGAACGGCTCTCCGGAAGCATCTTGTTTGCTTTCCATAACACGCGGCAGTAGCGGCACAGGGGCAGAAAATGGTCCACTGTTGATGCGCAAAAAGCCATCCGTTACATGTAAATGAAATCTATGTAATGACAAAACCTCAAACTGGCAATCATCTACAATGAATCTGTGGGTACATTCGGGGCGAAGTACCATATAGTGCACTTGTGACACGTTTAAGTCGTGCAAGTGGACTGTTGTACAGTCGCGATTGAATGTTTTGGGAGTATGCGACAACATTGCCACGACGCTTAAGATTGCCAGTTGCATGCATCGTCTGTGACATACGTGATTAAGTACATTCGTCTTCGTCCGAAGGATAACCCGTGCGTCGTGGCCCCTCATACACAAATTCAGGCGATATACTGCGCTCACCAGGATTGACCAAAAGTGGCCGTTTTACTATGCACGGGTTTGGTGCATCCATGGCCATGTATTCGCTTCGCATGCCAATTTTGCGGCCACGGTAACGCACAAACGGACCAAAATTGACACGCTGTGCGTGCGAGAAATGACAAGCGGTGTCTCCAATCATCCAATACCCGGAATATTTCAACCTAGTGTCAAAGTACAGATGTTCGCCTGATATGGGCGGAAGGTGTTTTGTGCCCACTATTGGAGGGCGCTTACGGCGCAAAAACATGGCACGGATGCGCTCGGTGTCTCCCGTGCGAGGAGAGGGAGAACGGACGTGTTTTGACATTTTTTTATTTGTGATGAAATTTAAACTCGAATTTGAACAGACGCCATGTCTCTGAGGCTATTTGCTTGAATTTTCGCAACTCTTTCCCTTTCAATTCTCTCGAGTTCTTGGCGTCGTCTTGCTTGTGCCTCTCGAATTCGTTCTTGCATGGCCTTATCTTTCTGTATCATTATTTCGCCCTTAAAAGTGGAACTTAACGATTGATGCACACCTTTTGTTTGTCTGAAATAGAGTAATATCAAACCTACAACAACAACGCCACCACCAATGATACCACCAATCATACCCCAATTGGTTGATGATGATTTGTCTAGTGTTGGCGCCGGAGCCGATGCGGGGCAATCCGTTGTGCACGCCCTTGTTTGCTGCAATGGCACGTACACACAAGGCAGCGGGCTTGTGATGGATCTGCTTCTTTGCATGGTGCCGGTATCGCAGGTGACTGTGCATGATCCCCAATCTCCCCAGTCGCTGACTTCACATATTGGATCAAGTGTCATATTTTGACTGATGCTAACGCTGTCCAATGCCGAATTGCTACCGTGGCTACTGCCAGTGGGGCTGTCCAATGCAGCGTTGCTACCGTAACTGCCGCTGGTCGTGTACAGCGTCCTCGAATAATTCGATGACGGTGAAATGCCGCTAGATGCTACGCTGTATAACACAAAAAAAATGCTCATTCACTTGCGTTAATTTATAATATATAGTCCAATGACATTTTCTGCCGATGTCTTCAAGTGGGCACTTGGTCACCCAAATGCCACCATTCGAAACGTAGCCATTGACGTGCTTGAGTTAGAACGGCGCAAGCGATTTCCACAGACATGCCACAGTGCAGTGCAAAAACGGCATTAGTATATAATAAAAGCTTCATTATTCGCATGTTTGCATTTCAAGGATACAAGCTAAGAGTGAAAGATGGTGACAGTGTGTTTATTTTACCGGATCGTGCCGTCAAAATTGCAAAACGCAATGCACGCGATGCCAAGACACGCGATTGCATTGTGCGAACGATACACGAGGCATGGGAAAAAAATGCGGTGTTCACAACTAAGGTTGGTTTGTTGTCGCGTTTAAGAGGCTATGTAGAGGTGAATCTGTATGGAGAAATGCTGTCGGTGCACGATAGCGATGTTATCAGGGTATAGAAAGAATTTTGCTGGCCATTTCCACCGCTCCTGCTATTCTGAGTTTGTTGTTGCTTTGCATTTGGTGGCGGCCCGTAAACTCTATGAGCTTTCCACCCCAAGCAGGATGTGTCACATACGCGCGGGGATAATGAACGAAGATACCACTCATGGTCAGGGTTGACAAAACCCACGGGATTAATTTGCAACTGTCCATTGTGATCGGAAACGGTAATTTAACTTCCAAATTTCCATCCAGACACACGGTCATTTCGGATGGGCAATGCGTTGTCAAAACGAGCTGTTTCTCAATGCTGGCGAGGTCATGGGCAGAAATTTCCTTCGGTAATGCGTATGTCTGCGTGATACTGGCAGAACATGTGTCAAAAAATACCAGGCTGTTTGGGGGCACACAGTGTGGGTCAGATAAACTGTGGAACGTGTCCGTTGTATCCGAAACATACCACAGAGAAAGAGCTGTACAACGGTGCAAAGCATCTAAACACACGCCTTCAGTTGCCAATAAATCGCACAGGTGCAGGTGGAACGCATCAATGGCCGGCAAGTCAATTTGTTGCCAAGCATTGCTGATGCTGACATCGCGAAGACTTAATCCGCCTTTGTCGGTCCTTGTTACTAGCCGTATACGAAACGTCATTGTTGGTAAATAATTCAAGGCAGGTTTTGCCACAAATAAAAATTCAAGTTCAAATTTGAATTAAGTTATATAACATATGCCAAATTGATTAGCATGAAAAGAGCACGAAATGCTTGTGTAGAGGATGGCCCGCCCCCCAAAGCACTAGCGCTGGAAGCTCCAGTAAATAAAGAGTCGCTCGAAAACTTGTTGCGAGCAGTGAAGGGCGCGTTTGACCACGCAATTGTCACATATAGTGGTACCCTGTGGCATAAGGAACGCGAATTGTTAAACACAATGTCCATTGCACTGCATTCGGGCGAAGCAATGGCCGTAACGCCGATGGAGACTGACTTTGGCCTCGCCGAAGCATTGACAAGTGGAATTGTTGCGCAACTGCGCAGCAATGACACAAAGCGTCATTTACGCAAGGCGTTGTTAGAATATGGATACGTTCTTTTGGAAGATTCTGAACATTTTATTACTTTTTTTAACTATTCATGGTACAAAGGCTCTCCCAAATCCTTACAATTTTTTACAGATCCAACTGAAACGTTTTATGCACTCATTGACAAACATGTTAGTCATCATGTCAACAAAATATAATGGTTTCTATCGATACTATCAAAACTTCCAATTATACAAATCGTTAGGTTCGGTGTAACCGGGCCTGTACCGGACACCATCGGCACCAAAATGTGCTATTTCCACTCTATGTTCCATGTCAGGAACGCTTTCCCCTGCAACTTCCTGACCAGATTTATCATACCTTTGTTGCTTGTTCCGTTTATACAAGATAAAGCCGAAACCTGACAAGGCTACAATTGCGACGGCCAGGCCTGCGGTTGCTGTATTGCTTGTGGACGATTCTGGTGCCGCAGTTGTGGCACCAGGGTCGCCAATTTGCTGTTGTAGTGAGTGAATGCTGCTTGCATGGTCGTCGTGAAGACCAGAGTGACGGTTGAGCTCTCCTAACATCAAATCTGTTACATAAGGATCGTGATCGGTGCCATCGGCACCGTCGGCACCGTCGGCGCCATCGGCACCGTCAACTCCCGCAGCTCCAGTGGCTCCAGTAGCTCCAGTGGCTCCAGTGGCTCCGGTGGCTCCAGTGTCCCCAGTGTCCCCCTTGGCTCCAGTAGCACCAGTGTCCCCAGTGTCCCCCTTGGCTCCAGTGTCCCCAGTGTCCCCAGTGT
>MDTG01111712.1_pt1 | contig 13425 bp, 14 predicted proteins | sample 811421 | NCBI WGS metagenome assembly MDTG01 (sample SAMN05326645, study PRJNA326480) | marine metagenome | isolation source: seawater | place: Pacific Ocean: South East | collected 2011 | reverse complement strand
ACGCGATACAATATTCTCAGAGGCTATCAACTCAATCTCATCCCGCTGACGACCCAATTCAGAACGTATCGCGCCAAATACCTCCGAATCACGCGATTCTAGGCGTTGTCTAAAGAACTCTTTTTGAAAAATATGCTTGTTCATGCAGTTCACCTTAGATCCTTTTTATCGTTCGGTGGTTCATTCCGTATAGGAAGCTTTCTTGTCTGAAAAGATATAAATCGGCGCCTAAAGAGTTTTTAACTTGCCGCTATAGGCGTTTGCACACTCTTATTGTTTTTGTTACGGGGAACGAAAGAAAATAGAATTGCTAAAGCTTCATGTTTGAACGTGTCTCATTCACTGCCACTACAACGAACGTGGCCCAGCAAGGGCTAAATGCTCTGATTCGACTTTATGGGCAGACAGATTTCGAAGACGCAGATGTAGTTGTTGCGCTAGGCGGCGATGGTTTTATGCTCCAAACCCTGCATGCAACAAACGCTTATAAACTTCCAGTTTACGGTATGAACAGAGGGACTATAGGGTTTTTGATGAATGCATATCATGAATCTAACCTAATGATGCGCTTGTGTGATGCGGAGAGGGCAGAGATACATCCTCTGTCCATAAAGGTTATCTGCAGGAATGGAGCAGTTCATAAAGCACTGGCTATCAATGAAGTATCTCTACTACGAGCTGGCCCACAGGCGTCAAAGCTCCGGATTTCTGTGGATGGACGTACGCGGATGGATGAACTGGTTTGTGATGGGGTTTTGTTAGCAACGCCCGCCGGTTCTACTGCCTATAATTATTCAGCTCATGGACCTATTTTACCCATTGATGCAGAAGTCTTTGCTTTAACTGCTTTGAATGCCTTTCGCCCACGCCGCTGGCGAGGGGCATTATTGCCGCAAAAGGCCCATGTGGCTTTTGAGGTGCTTGAACCAGAAAAACGACCCGTTCGGGCAGACGCGGATAGTAAATCCTTTGATGAAGTGCAAAGGGTGGAGATAGCCTCGGAAAGAAGTATTGTTCATAGGCTTTTATTTGATCCTGGGCACGGACTTGAAGAGCGTTTGATAAGCGAACAATTCGTTTAAAAGTTAACTTAGATAATTGTTCGACTGGATAGAAAGTAATAGTCAGTTCCCATCGTGTCCGATCATATGGCTTTTGCCGCGTTTGCGGGCAAGTTGAATTTGCTTTTGGCGCTCACGGAAACGTTGTTTGTCATACTTGGAATTCTCATGCGTACACTGATGACAGGCAACGCCATGTTCATATTCTTCCCGGTTTTGGTCCTCGGGCATTATAGGTCTACGGCAAGCATAACATAGGCGATGCGGTCCTTCCTTAAGACCGTGCCCAACGGATACCCGAGCGTCAAAGACGAAACATTTTCCATTCCATTTACTATCTGCTTCAGGAACCTCTTCAAGATATTTCAGAATACCTCCTTTGAGGTGAAAAACTTCTTTTACTCCTTGTCCAAGTAAGTAATTGGTGGATTTTTCACATCTTATGCCACCAGTACAAAACATAGCAATGCGTTTATCGTGAAATCGGGCTTTGTTTTCTTCCCACCATTGCGGAAAATCGCGAAAAGATTTAGTTTCGGGATTGATTGCTCCTCCGAAAGTTCCTATCCCAATTTCATAATCGTTACGTGTGTCAATAATTGCTACATTTGGGGAGGAGATGAACTCATTCCAATCCCGAGGCTCAACGTAATTGCCGACCCTTGTCTTTGGGTCCACATCAGGTTGCCCCATGGTGACAATTTCTTTCCTAAGTTTCACTTTCATGCGTGAGAAAGGGGGATACCTCGCGCTGCTTTCCTTGTATTGAAGCTCTCTGCAGCCAGGTAGTGATCTTAAATGTTGCACAATTTGATCAATGCTGACCTGCGACCCAGCTATTGTCCCATTTATCCCTTCGTGCGCCAAAAGTAAGGAACCTTTTATGCCCAGAAAGTTACATTTTTCCTGAAGCGGTGCCTGAAGGGCGGCCGGGTCATCAAAGTGCGTGAATTGGTAAAGTGCTACTATGGTAAACATCCCGAGGCCATAGCTTGAATTCTGCATTTGATGCAAGGGCGTACATTTACGTTTAATCAAATTCTTCTCTAACCACCAACTGTGAGGAGACTAAGATAAAACAGGTTTCTGGGCTATCCTGCCATCAACGAATGCTTGTTTTCACAGTTAAGTATTTCCACAGTCCGCTTGTAGATTTCCAGCGCGATCTGCGAAGACGCCTTCATAATTACCAAGCTACCGCAAAATCGCTCGGCAAAAACTGCATGGGTGAGTTAAAACTTAAATTGGACCATTCCGTTGTGTGAGAAACGTTTTTTAACTTGCATCAAATTCAGGTGGTTTAATTTGCTGAAATACGCCTGTGGAAGAAAGTTGTTTGACTACCTTTTCATCCGCTGGGTGATCCACGTAGAGGAGCGCGATGGCCTCTCCTCCTTCTCTGGCACGACCTAAAGTAAAATTTGCGATGTTTATTCCATTTAAGTCCATGATTTTCCCTAATGTGCCTATTACACCAGGGGCATCCTTGTTTGTGGTGTAAAGCATATGATGGCCGATTTCCGCATCGATATTTATGCCATTGATCTGAATAAATCGGGGTTTTCCATCGCAAAAGACTGTGCCGACAATAGAATGCTCTCTTTCTTCGGTTACCACATTTACTTTTACATATCCTTCGAAAGCGCCGGACTTATCCTGATTAGTGGTGCTGATTTTAATATCACGTTCTCTTGCAATGAGGGGCGCCTGCCAAATTTACATATGGAATAGCGGTTTTTAGGATGCCGGCTATCATAGAACAATTGAGCGCCTCAATATTCATTGTAGATACGGAACCATCGTAAAGGAATTTCACGGCCTTTACTGGCTCATCCGTCAGCTGTCCAATGAAGCTGCCCAAATGGCCTGCTAACTTCAGCCAAGGTCGCTAACTTTAGCTTCTTTTGCGGTTACAGACGGCATATTAAGGGCATTAGTCACTGCACCTGTTAGGAGGTAATCTGACATTTGCAGGGCGACTTGTAGAGCAACGTTTTCCTGCGCTTCACTTGTTGCGGCGCCAAGGTGAGGCGTGCGCACGAGATTTGAGAGGTTGAACAATGGATTTTTAGTTGCAGGCTCTTCGGCAAAGACATCGAGGGCGGCACTGGCTGCATTACCTGATAACAGCAGTTCTGACAGTGCAATTTCATCAACCAATCCACCTCGGGCGCAATTGATAATCCTCACGCCCTTTATAGTTTTGTTAAGATTTTTCTGACTTAGGATGTTTTTAGTTTGATCAGTAATTGGTACATGGAGGGTAATAAAGTCAGACCCTTGTAGCAAATTATTAAGCTCCACATTTTTGACCCCCATCTTTTGAGCCTTTTCTTCACTCAGGTAGGGGTCAAAGGTGATAACCTTCATCTTAAGCGCAAGTGCTCGGTCGCAGACGATTCCTCCTATATTACTAGCTACAATTACGCCAATAACCTTGCCAGTAAGTTCCACACCCATGAACCGCAATTTTTCCCATTTTCCGGCATGTGTTGAAGAATTTGCCTATGGGAGTTGGCGCGATATTGCAAACATCATTGCAATGTTATGTTCTGCTGTTGTGATCATATTTCCAAACGGTGTATTCATTACGATCACTCCGTTTTTACTCGCTGCGTTGAGGTCGATATTGTCTATATTAATCCCGGCACGACCAACTACTTTAAGATTTGTTGCTGCGTTAAGGATTTTTCTGTCACTTTGGTTGTTGACCGTACAGCCAGACCATCGTACTCGCTGATTATTGCATTTAAACGGTTTTTGTCTCTTCCAAGTTCAGGTTCGAAATCTACATCTGTACGGCGATCCCGAAAAATCTGTATAGCGGTGGCGGACAGTCTGTCAGAAACGAGGACTTTAGGAGCCATATTGGGTATTCCTTCACCAAAATAAAACTTTATAGCCTCATTTGGTATTCTTTGGCTGCCTAATTTCGCTTTCAAAAGCCCATGTAAGCCAAGGTAGTAATGCTTTGATATCTGAAATTTCCACCGTACCGCCACACCAGATGCGCAACCCTGCAGGAGCATCGCGATAGGCGCCTATATCATACGCGACCCTTTCCACTTCCAGCCTTTCTATGATGGATGCAGTAAAGGCGCGGGCATCTTCTATTCGATCATCAGTTAAACGCAGGCAGACAGAAGTGTTGGATCGAGTTTCTGGGTCTTTGGCCAAAAATTCGAGCCAGCCATTTTTATGCACGAAGTCTGCAATAGCACTGGCGTTCAGATCAGCCCGCGAAATCAAACCCTTTAGGCCACCTATGGAACGCACCCAGTCCAATGCGACAAGGTAGTCTTCCACGGCTAGCATGGAGGGTGTATTTATTGTTGCGCCTTCGAAAATTCCTTCTATGAGCTTGCCACCTTTGGTAAGCCGGAAAATTTTAGGTAATGGCCAATTTGGCGTGTAGTTTTCAAGACGTTCAATCGCACGGGGGCTTAGTATCAGCATGCCATGCGCGGCTTCCCCCCCCAGTACTTTCTGCCAACTAAATGTTGTAGCATCTAATTTATCCCAAGGCAAATCTGCAGCAAAGACAGCTGACGTGGCATCGCAAATTGTCAGACCTTCGCGGTCTGATGGAATTGCGTCTCCGTTTTCCAGGCGTACTCCTGACGTTGTTCCATTCCATGTAAAAACCACATCATTTCCATAATCGATGCTATCCATTTTTACTATATCACCGTACGCGGCTATTCGCACTTCTGCATCGATTTTAAGTTGTTCCACAACATCCGTGATCCAATTTGCACCAAAACTTTCCCAAGCGATCAATGTAGCTTTGCGGGCACCCAAAAGGGACCACATTGCCATTTCGACCGCCCCGGTGTCAGAGGCAGGAACGATTGCGATCTTATGGTGAGCTGGAATTCCTAATATCTCTCTTGTGCCATCTATTGCTGCTTTTAATTTGGCCATTCCAATTTTTGATCGATGCGATCTACCAAGAGAGGCCCCTCTTAGATTTAAAAGTTCAAAAGAAGGAATTTTGGCGCAAGGCCCAGACGAAAAACACGGATTTACCGGCCGCTTGGCAGGTTTTTGAATTTTCATAAATGTATCCTTCCAGATAGACGCCCCTCGTTGGGGAGGGTTGACCCACGTGTAATTATAACGACGCTGTTTTATGACTCAAGTTATAAGTATATGATTCGAAATAATTTTGTTTTTCGCTCCATTGAATCTTCTGTTCTATCGATAAACTCTGATAGCTTCGTTTAAAGGTTGCTATTTGAATAATGTGCGTGACATCTATCTTACTTTCCGGCAATAGAACTAGCGGTGCATGGAGTGTATTAGATTAATAAAATTTAATGTTTGTGGTCTCTCTTATAGCTCAGCCGGGAAAGTTGGACGCGGAAATCGCCGAAACCCTTAGAAACGCCTGGGGTGGTGGAGACATAAATTTTCTTTCTTTGTATGAGGCGGCCGAGTTTTTGCTACCAGTGCGACCTAATAATTTCGGTGAGATTTGGAAAGATTTTCAGGCTATGGGTGTAGATCTGGTTCTACAAAAGGAAAAGAGCCGTCGTAAAAAGCTCCTCATCGCCGATATGGATAGTACAATGATTGCGCAGGAGTGTATTGATGAATTAGCCGAAGAAGCTGGAGTAGGAGAAGCCGTAAAAAAGATAACCTTAAGTGCGATGAATGGCGAGATTGATTTTTCTGAGGCATTAGTTGAACGCATTGGTTTATTGAAAGGAGCTTCTAAAAACATTATTAAAACCGTAATTGAGCAGCGCATATCGTACGTTTCAGGTGCAGATATCCTTGTTGCAACGATGAAAGCACATGGTGCCTACACGGCTTTAGTGTCCGGAGGCTTTACCGCTTTCACAGAACATGTATCCTCAAAGCTTGGTTTTGATGAGCATAGAGCCAACATCCTACTGATTAAAGGCGCACTTTTGACGGGAGAGGTTGCTAAACCAGTTCTTGGCAAACAGGCAAAGGTTGAAGCTTTGGAAGAGTTGACGGATAGACTATCAATAAAAGATAAGGATGTTATTGCAGTGGGCGATGGAGCCAACGATTTAGGAATGTTGAGCCGTGCAGGAACAGGGGTGGCCATGCGTGCAAAGCCCGCAGTTAGGGCAAATTGTGACTTGAAGGTAAACTTTGGCGACCTGAGCGCGCTTTTATATTTACAAGGTTTCTCTAAAGATGAGTTTGTCATCTCTTGAGCTTTAACAAAATTAATTCTTTAATTATTAGCACAAGGCCCCATTTTAAAGTGGATCTAGAATTGTGGAGATTTTCATGGTGAAATACGAACGTAATCCGGACGCTATTGCCACACTGAGTGATGAGGAATTTTGGGTCACTCAAAAGAGTGGTACAGAGAGGCCTGGTACAGGTAAGCTTCTGCATAATAAGAAACCTGGAATTTATGTTGATATAGTATCTGGTGAACCTCTATTTGCTTCTACTGATAAATTTGAAAGCGGTTGTGGTTGGCCAAGTTTTACAAAGCCCATTGAAACAGACCATATTATAGAAGTCAGTGACACTAGTCTTGGGATGACACGCACTGAGGTTCGTAGTCGCTATGGTGATAGCCATTTAGGGCACGTATTTACGGATGGGCCACGTAATCGAGGCGGGCTGCGTTATTGCATCAACTCTGCCTCCCTTAGATTTATATGCCGTACCGACATGGTGGAAGAAGGCTATGCGGCTTATCTTGATCAAGTGGAGGATATGGTATGAGCAAACGTGCGGTTCTGGCCGGAGGATGCTTTTGGGGTGTGCAAGATCTCATCCGGAAGATGCCAGGTGTTATATCAACTCGCGTTGGGTACACGGGCGGGGACGTGCCAAACGCGACCTATCGTCACCATGGCACGCATGCCGAGGGAATTGAAATCATATTTGACCCAAAAACAGTCAGTTATCGAAACCTGCTTGAATTCTTTTTCCAGATCCACGACCCAAGTACGCTTAATCGTCAGGGTAATGATCGCGGTTTGTCTTACCGATCAGCAATCTATTATTCCGATAATTCACAAAAACTTGAAGCGGAGAACATAATAAGAGAGGTGGATGCAAGCGGTAACTGGCCCGGCAAAGTGGTCACAGAGGTCGAACCAGTTGGTGATTTTTGGGAAGCGGAACCAGAGCACCAAGATTACCTGGAGCGCATCCCAAATGGGTATACTTGCCATTACATTCGGCCAGATTGGATTTTGTCGACCTCTTGATTACTAGGCAAGAAAAAAGGCGGCTTGAATGCTCAAGTTTCTATATACGAGAGTGATTGCACGACTTCTTCTTGTTTTCTGTGATATATTTTGTGCCCTTGTTTTTTTTTGAACGAGATCCTGTTTGGTAACAAGTAAAGTGGTCCTTATAGTTTGATAGTTTGATAGTTTGATAGTTTGATAGTTTGATAGTTTGATAGTTTGATAGTTTGAGCATTAATTTTAACTTCATCGCTGCATTCTCTACCCATTGGGAGTGTTTTAGAGTTGAATAGAAGTTGTCAAAATCAAATTGATAAAATCTTCTTAGCGATCCCGCCAAGCCATCCACTGGTAAAACGGGCGTAGGAGATGGCGGCGATATGACCCTAGTGGAAAACGCTTTGGAACCGTACGCATTGGTTTTGCATAGGGCAGGTCAGGCGTTTTGCCCATCACTAGATCACTGAGTAATGCACCGGAATAGCTGGCCATGGCAACTCCATTACCATGATAACCAAATCCAGCGAATGCTCCTGACATGTTAGGTATTGGTCCCACATAGGGAGTTCTGGAGCGATTCAGGCACAGTAAACCGTACCACTCATGCTCAATATCAACGTTCGCCCATGCAGGAAAAATTCTCTGAAAATCTCGCCGGATTTCTTTTTTGATAATCCGACTGTTTCTATTTGTCGCAAATAGTCCACCTCGCATACCAAAAAGAAACCTTTGGTCCGGTAAAATACGGAAGTAATGTAACAAATTGCACGTATCGTAAGCCATCTGTTCGCTAGTCCAATTTTGTGCAGTCAATTCATCTTGCGATAAGGGTCTAGTGACAATGATAGAGGATTGAACTGGCATGTAACGGGCTCGCATCCAGTCTGGTAGATCTTCGCTAGAATATCCATTTGTTGCAACGATAGTTGTTGCGGCATGGACCTGTGCCTTCGGGGTTGTAAGTCTGAAGCTACCAGATTTTTTTTCGATTTTAATGACAGGAGAGTGCCCGTAAACTTTTAAACCATAACCCATCGCAGCATCGAGTAATCCACTTGCATATTTACGAGGATTTAGCGCAAAGCCGATTGGCGTGGTCATTGCTGCATGAAACTGGCCCCCAAAGCCATGTTGTAAAAGTTCTTCTTTTGGATGAAAAACCGGATCTACCCCATAGTTTTCGCGGATGGTATGTTTCTGATTTATCATGGCTTCAACATCTTTAGGACGATGGGCCATCAGGGTCTCACCATCAGAATGCCTATCGGCATCAATCTGATTAGTCTTCAGAAGACGGCTCACCAAAGCTACCGCCTCTGCCTCTGCTTGTCGGTACAGCAATCTTTCGGGTTTCCCAAATTTCTGATCTAGAAATGCATCGCTTGCTTTACTGCCTCCAAGGCAACAAAACCCTCCATTGCGACCTGTTGCTCCAAACATTGGTGACTCAGCATCGAGCAAAACAACTGACACTTTTTTTTGTGCAAGATGATATGCTGCTGAAATACCAGTAAATCCTGCGCCAATAATAGCTACATCACAAGATGTGTCAGAATGAAGTGGAGAAAAATGTTTCTTTTGGGTTGTAGAATTCCAAAAGCAGTTCACCACTGGTCCCTCTTTGTAAGCGATCTCCTCAAAAATGCGTTTCAAACTTATAGATACCTTTAGTAGAGGCTTCCTTGCTTATATATATGGGAAGTTTAAGATTATCTACGATAATTGAGCAATAATCGCTCTTACTGAAATGTATCAGGATACAAAAATTAAAAGTATGTTAGTTGGGTGTTGTCTATAAGACCGCAGGAAGCCATTTCAAAAAAAGTGCTTGATCGCGACTGCTTTTAGCTAGATGCTTTTATTGAAGCGATAAGCAAAATTATCTTAATTTCAAATTCTAAGGTGCTTACAGTTTCCAGAAAGTTAAGGTATTTTTCTCCCTACAATTTGATATAAAACAGAATGTACTTGAGCCTCAAAAGAGTTGATTTTATTTCTACCAGTCCTCGAATCGCTAAAATCTTTTGGCTGCACACCAACATTTTATGGCTAGTTGACCAAAATTTAACCAGCGTCACCTTAACAAGATTCTTAAAGAGCAAACCGCGCTATTTGAAAGATAACGCCTAAGTAATGGATTCAAATTAGTAATCGCTAACTAATGAGCGAAGCATAATTATGTTTGTTGACATCGAAAAAAGTGTTCATATGGTTACTCAAACTGAACTCACAGCCTCCTAAACAATCTGGAGCAGGGGGGGGGATGAATGATGAATAACGTCAATAATATGTTTCCAACTGAAGAATTGCAGCGGCGCAATGCTGCTCATCATGTTCAGCCTTTTTCGGCAAACACCGAGTTAGGAAAAAAAGGAGCTCGTGTAATTTCCAATGCTGAGGGTGTTTTCATAACGGATACGGATGGGAACCAACTTTTGGACGCGATGGCTGGACTGTGGTGTGTGAATATTGGCTATGGCCGTAAGGAGTTGGCTGATGTGGCAGCCCGCCAAATGTCAGAACTACCTTATTATAATACTTTTTTCCAGACCACCCACCTTCCCGTAATTGAGCTTTCGGAGCGGTTGGCCCGTCTAGCTCCTGATGATTTAAATCATGTGTTCTACGGAAGTTCCGGTTCAGAGGCTAACGATACAAATATCAGGCTTGTAAGGCAGTATTGGGCGCTCAAGGGAAAACCTTCAAAACAGGTCATAATAAGCCGCCGGAACGCCTATCACGGTTCAACAATGGGCGGAGCATCCCTAGGTGGAATGACATATATGCACTCACAAGGCGGTCTTCCCATTCCAGATATTCATCATGTTGAACAACCTGACTGGTGGTCATGCGGAGGTGCCCAGACACCCGAAGAATTCGGAAAATCAACGGCAAAAAAATTGGAAGATGCGATAGATTTTCTTGGAGAAAATAGGGTCGCAGCATTTATAGCTGAACCTATTCAAGGAGCTGGAGGCGTAATTGTCCCGCCGGCCACATATTGGCCAGAAATCCAGCGTATTTGTGATGATCATGAGATCTTAATGATCGCTGACGAGGTGATCTGCGGATTTGGGCGGACTGGCAATTGGTTTGGTAGCCAGACTTTGGATATACGCCCAGATATAATGACGATCGCAAAGGGCCTAAGCTCAGGTTACCAGCCGATTGCAGGATCGATTATTAGTGACGCAGTTGCAGATGTCATCGGTATGGATGAGTTTAACCACGGTTACACATATTCAAGTCATCCGGTGGCAGCCGCCGTGGCAAATGAAAACGTCCGAATTCTTGAAGAAGAAGGCATCGTGGAAAATGTGCGGAAAACAATAGCACCATATCTTAAAGACAAATGGCTAACGTTGGCAGATCATCCCATTGTAGGTGAAGCCAAGGTGGTTGGAATGATGGGTTCTGTCGTTTTGACGCCGAACAAAGATATGCGAGCTCCATTCAATGGAGAAGCGGGCAAAGTAGGTCTTATTTGTCGCGAACATTGTTTCGAAGCAAACCTGATAATGCGAGCTGTTGGAGACAGAATGGTTATTTCACCACCGCTGATCATATCCGAAGAGGAAATTGATTTGTTGTTGGAGAGAGCGTCAATCGCCCTTGATAAAACGTTTGCCTATGTGAAATTGCATGGCCTCATGTAGCCAAGTTACATCTTTAATGAAAAATGAATTTTAAGTCAGAAGTAGCAAAATGCGTTGCGTCTTTTATTCGCGTTTACTAGTCTTTTGACCAGCAAATGTCGTTTATGCAAGAGGGGATAAAATGACCACCGCGTTCATTACTCATGATGATTGCCTGAAACACGTGACGCCGCCTGGGCATCCTGAGCAAGTGGCACGACTGGAATATATTACAAATGCTCTTCAATCAGTTGATTTAATGCGATTAGAGGCCAAATTGGCAACAAGAGAAGAGATTTTGTTGCTTCATCCCGCGGCCTATATCGACAATATCGAAAAAGCTGTCCCTGACTGCGGATGGGAGTCTGTAGACGCAGACACGCATTTGTCATCGGGCTCTTTTACAGCTGCACTTCGCGCGGTAGGTGGTGTATTGCAGGCGGTTGATCTTGTCATGATGCAATCAGCACAAAACGCATTTGTAGCTATCCGCCCACCTGGGCATCATGCGGAGCGTGAATTGGCGATGGGATTTTGCTTTTTTGGTAATGTTGCTTTAGGAGCAAGATATGTTTTGGAAAACCATGGTTTATCGCGGGTAGCGATTGTTGATTTTGACGTTCATCATGGAAATGGAACACAGGACCTTTTGTGGAATGAACCTCGTACTCTTACCGTTACTTCACATCAGTCTCCATTATGGCCTGGAACTGGAGCGCCAGACGAGCGCGGCGCACATGATAACGTAATTAACATCCCGCTGAGCCCCCAAAGTGCTGGCAAGGAGATGCGTGAAGCTTATGAACGGCTGGTGTTTCCAAAACTGGAAGAGTTTGCCCCGGAATTTTTGTTTATTTCTGCAGGTTTTGACGCGCACACTGCAGACCCACTTGCGGAACTGAACTGGGTAGAAAAAGATTTTATATGGCTAACGCGGCAGCTTAATCAAATCGCAGAGAAGCATTGTAAAGGAAGAGTGGTTTCTGTCCTTGAAGGGGGTTATGATCTAGACGCTCTGGCGTCTTCGGTCAAAGCTCATGTCGAAACACTCAAGGAGGTTACCAAATGACAGCTATTCCCGTTAAAGAAATGAGCTTTGAAGATGCGATGCGCGAGCTTGAAAAGGTGGTAAGCGATCTAGAGCAGGGTAATGTGCCGCTTGAGGAGTCCATAAAGCTCTACGAACGTGGAGCAGAGCTTAAACTGCACTGCCAGGCGAAGCTTAAAGAGGCAGAAGAAAAAGTTGCTCTTATAACTCAAGAAGAAGACGGAGAGCTTGGAACAAAGACTATTGATGGTCTTTAAATGTTTCTTGAAGCTTTAAAAGAAAACGGACGCACCATCCAAGAACATCTTGATTCTTATCTATCTACTTGGGAAGATCTTTCAGTTATACACGCGATGCGTCATGCACTCAGTGGAGGTAAAAGGCTAAGAGCCTTTCTGGTGGTTGAAAGCGCGGCAGTTTTTGGTGTTCTAAGAACCCAGGCGATTTGGCCTGCTGGTGCGATTGAAGCTATACACGCATATTCGCTAGTTCATGATGACTTGCCTTGCATGGATGATGATGATCTCAGACGTGGACTGCCGACTATTCATCAAAAATGGGATGAGGCTACTGCCGTGCTTACTGGCGATGCACTCCAATCATTAGGCTTTGAACTTGTTCTAAATTCTGCTTGCAGTCCGCGAGCTGCGATTAGATCAGAGCTAGCTTTAGGTCTTGCAAGGGCAGTGGGGGGGCAGGGGATGGTTTTAGGGCAGGCGCTCGATATAGCTGCTGAGTCAATAAATTCTTCCCTTACATTGAAAGAGATTACTGCTCTGCAAAATGCCAAAACGGGGGCACTTTTCCGCTGGTCAGCAACATGTGGTGCTATCCTTGCTGAGGCGGATCCAGAACCTCTTAGGATTTACGCGGATGCTATAGGACTTGCGTTTCAAATCACGGACGATGTCTTGGACGTTCGTGGTGATCAAGAAAAAGCTGGCAAACGGCTGAACAAAGACGAGACTGCAGGGAAAGCAACCTTTGTATCTTTGCTTGGACTGGAAAATGCGCAATCACACGCGAAAGCTTTAATTGAAACGGCCTGTGATGCCGTGTCACCCCTCGGAAAGAAAACTGATGCCTTGAAGGAACTCGCGCACTTTATTATCTCGCGCGATAGATAAGTCATCTGCAGAAAGTCAAAAATGTCGCAACGCCCTTATACCCCCTTGCTTGATCAAGTCACTTTACCGTCTGACTTAAAGCGTTTTGATGATGAAGAGTTGGTTGAAATCGCAAATGAATTACGTAGTGAAACAATTTCGGCTGTTTCTGAAACTGGGGGGCATTTAGGAGCTGGGTTGGGCGTTGTAGAACTCACCGTGGCTTTACATGCGATTTTTGAAACCCCGAAAGACAAATTGATCTGGGACGTTAGTCATCAATCCTACCCTCACAAAATTCTAACTGAAAGGCGCAATCGTATCAGGACTTTGAGACAAAAAAATGGGCTTAGTGGTTTTACAAAACGAAGCGAGTCAAGATTT
>MDTG01241670.1_pt1 | contig 13426 bp, 16 predicted proteins | sample 811421 | NCBI WGS metagenome assembly MDTG01 (sample SAMN05326645, study PRJNA326480) | marine metagenome | isolation source: seawater | place: Pacific Ocean: South East | collected 2011 | reverse complement strand
GTGGCCGAGTGGCTTAAGGCGCACGCTTGGAAAGCGTGTATATGGACAACATATCAGGGGTTCGAATCCCTTTCTCTCCGCAGCCCATAAATTATCTATTTAATGCTAAATAATATAAACTAAACATACTATAAAATGAAAAATAGATTTCTAATTTTAATTTCAATATTATTACTTACTAATATCAATTATGCACAAAATAATGGGATAGAAGACACAAGAGACACCACAGAAATAACCAGCTCTGACTCTATTAATCCTATGGAGGAATCAATTCCCACTAATGAAGAAAGTGCAACTAGCGAAAACAATTCTATAGAGAGTGAAAAAGAAAAATCCTTTCATCAAGTACTTAAAACTAAATTCATTGAAGGTGGTGCGGGATTTATGGGCATAGTGCTTCTAACCCTTATCTTGGGGCTTGCACTGTGTATTGAGAGAATTATTTATCTCCATGCAGCAGGGTCAACTGACAATGAAAAACTTTTGGCAGATATTGATAAAGCCATAAATGAGCATGATGGATTAGAAAAGGCTAAAGAAATTTGTAGAAACACAAAGGGTCCCGTAGCTAGTATTTTTTATCAAGGCCTTGAAAGATCAAAAAATGGCATTGATGCAGTAGAGAAGTCAATTGTCTCATATGGCTCGGTTCAAATGGGATTGCTTGAAAGGGGCACCACATGGATATCATTATTTATCGCCCTAGCTCCTATGCTTGGATTTATGGGAACTGTAATTGGTATGATTGGCGCTTTTGATGCTATTGAAGCTGCTGGGGACATTTCTCCTTCACTTGTTGCTGGTGGGATAAAGGTTGCTCTTTTAACCACTGTGTTTGGATTAATTGTAGCAATAATTTTACAAGTATTTTACAATTATATAATTTCCAAAATTGATGATATTGTAAATAAGATGGAGGACGCATCAATATCTCTAGTAGATATACTTGCACAAAAAAAATAATTTTTAATTTTCAAATATGACAGATTTAGGACTAATACTGACTTACATATTAATCGGGTCTACAATAATCTTATGCGTAGGCTCTCCCATTTTGCAAATAGGAAATGATATTTCAAAAGTAAAGAAAATGCTTATTCCGATTTTTTCACTATTTTTTATTATTGTTTTTTCGGTTTTGATTTCATCTAATGAGGTGTTAGATAGTTATGTTAATAACCAAGGGGTCCTAGTTTCTCCTTCAAAATCTAAAATTATTGGGGGTTGCTTGATTAGCTTTTACATATTATCATTAACTACTATTCTATCAATAGTATATACTGAATTTCTGTATAAATTTTTTAAAAATGGCAAGAAATAAGAGATCTACACCTGAAATAAATGCTGGCTCAATGGCAGACATTGCCTTCTTACTATTAATATTCTTTTTAGTAACTACTACAATGGATGTTGATACAGGTATTTCAAGAAAGCTACCTCCTATGCCAGAAGAGGAGCAAATAGAAGACGATCCACAAATTAATGCAAAAAATATCTACGTTGTTTTAGTGAATGCCTCAGACCAATTATTAGTAGAGGGTGAAATAATGACAATTGGGAATTTAAAAGAAGGAGCTAAATTGTTTTTAAATAACAACGGGAAAGACCCAATGTCCTCTGAAAACCCGGAAAAGGCGATTATATCACTGCAAAACGATAGGGGAACTTCTTACGAAATGTATATTTCTGTACAGAATGAACTCACTGCCGCTTATAATGAGTTAAGAAATGAAGCTGCCATTAAAAAATATAATTTAAATTATTCAGAGTTATCAAAAGAAAAGAGAAATGTTGTGCGCAAAATGTACCCCATGAAAATTTCTGAGGCCGAACCGTTTAAACTAGATTAAATAATTATGTCGAAATTTAAAAAAAACAAAAAAGGAGGGCTTGCCCCAATTTCTACCGCTTCATTACCAGACATTGTCTTTATGTTGCTTTTCTTCTTTATGGTCACTACAGTAATGCGAGAAACTGAAATGCTTGTGGAAAACCAACTCCCTCAAGCTAGCGAAGTCAAAAAACTAGAAAGAAAATCACTAGTGTCGTACATTTATGTTGGATCGCCAAAGGGCAAAAATAGACAAGCTAAATATGGTAGTGAATCAAAAATACAACTCAATGATTCATATGCAAAAATATCTGATATTCAAGAATTCATCATCGCAGAAAGGGAAAGTCGAGCAGAGGAAGAGGTGCCTTTACTTACAACTTCTATTAAAGCAGATGTGGATGTAAAAATGGGTATAATTTCAGACCTAAAACAAGAATTAAGAAAAGCTCAGGCATACAAAATTAATTATTCTACAAGGAAAAAAGGAGATTAGTCTAATTTAATCTTGTATATGGTCAAAATTGGAACAATCGAACTTGGAAACTTTCCCCTTTTACTTGCTCCTATGGAGGACGTAAGCGATCCGCCTTTCAGAAAACTTTGTAAAGAGGGAGGGGCCGATGTAATGTATACAGAATTTATTTCTTCAGAAGGCCTCATTCGAAGTGCATCTAAAAGTGTTGTTAAATTAGATATTTTTGAATTTGAACGTCCTATTGGTATTCAAATTTTTGGAAGTAATATTGATTCGATGAAAGAGGCTACTAAAATTGCTACCATCGCTAATCCTGATATAATTGACATCAACTATGGTTGTCCTGTCAAAAAGGTCACTTGTAAGGGCGGTGGAGCCGGAATCCTAAAAGATATTCCTAAAATGGTTAATATGACTAGGGAGATTGTAAAATCCACCACACTGCCCGTAACAGTAAAAACAAGACTAGGGTGGGATGAAAATTCTAAATATATTGTAGAAGTAGCTGAGAGATTGCAAGATGTAGGAATTCAAGCTATATCTATACATGGGAGAACTAGAAAGCAAATGTATAAAGGAGAAGCTAATTGGGAACTAATTAGAAAAGTAAAAGAAAACCCTCGAATAAAAATACCTGTTTTTGGCAATGGAGATGTAATCTGCCCCAAAACTGCTCTTGATAAAAAAGAAACATACAATGTTGATGGCATCATGATTGGTAGGGGGGCCATAGGTAAACCCTGGATATTCAAACAAATAAAAGAATTTTTAAATACCGGAAACATCATCAAAGATCCATCTATTAATGAAAGGGTTGAAATAGTATTAAACCATTTAAAACACTCAATTAAGTGGAAGGGTGAAAAGCTTGGGGTACTAGAAATGAGGAGACATTACACAAATTACTTTAGACAAGTGCCAGAAATAAAAAAATATAGATCAAAATTGGTTCAAGCCAATACATATAATGAAGTAGTCGAAATAATTATTGAAATTAAAAATAAGTATGTGACATTATAATTTATTAATACTAACATAATATGATTTACTAAATGTAATCATATATGTAACTATTAAGCCAAGTATTAACACAATACATTGTATTATCGCAACGTCCAAAAAGTCAATTTTAATTGGATAATGATTAATAACAAATTCATTAGATGCACCTAATTTAATCCATTTGTAATGTTGCTGTATAAGACAAATAAGCAACCCTAAAAAAGTGCCAATAAAAACTCCCACAACCACCACTCCAAAACCAAGAAGCAAAAAAACACTTTTTATACTCGTTAAAGAAAACCCAATAGCATGAAAAGTATAAATATCCTTCTGCTTTTCCATTAATAAAACCATTATGCTAGAAATTAAACTAAATAAGGAAATTAAAACAATAAAAGAAAAAATTAAATACACAACCAGCTTCTCAGTTTTTATCATTTTATATAAGAAGGGCCTTTGATTAGACTGTGTTTTAATTACATATTGACTTTTTAGTTGATTTAATAATAGTTCTTTAATCTCATTTTGAGATTCATTATCTGAAATTTTAATTTCTATCGCAGAACACTGATTTTTTAATCCGACAAAGTCTCTTAAAACATTAATATTCATTAATGCATATTTATTGTCAAATTCGGACTGAATACTAAAAACACTATTAACATAAAATGATTTTGTACTATACCATTCCTGTAATAATCCTAATTTTTTATTTTGAAAAAAAGTTAATTTTAATGGGGAGTCATAATCCCTTAAATTAAGTGATAAAGCATTAAAAACTCCAGAGCCAACATGAATTGAATTGGTTGATTCGTTTAAATACTCACCAAGAACAATATAATTCGTAATCCTATTAATACTGACAAAATTTGAATCCACACCTTTAATGTTTAACAATAATTGCTTATCATTTGTACTTGACAACATTCTATACTCTAAAACCTCAGAATAATGATCTATACCATTAACTTTTTCAATTATTTCAATCACTGTGTCTGGAAAAAAAAAACGGTCTCCAATAGATTCTATTTTAATATGTGGATCAACATCTTGATACATCCTCTTAACAATGTGGTCAAACCCATTAAAAGTAGATAGCACAATTATCATGGCCATAGTACTAACAACGACTCCAATAATTGATATAAAAGAAATGAGATTAACAACATTTGTTTTATGAATTGATAGTAGATATCTTTTTGCTATATAAATTAATGTGCTCAACTTTGATTTTCCTTCAAAATTTTGTCAATATTTTCATAGTGCTCTATAGAATTGTCAATATAAAAAAACAAATCAGGTGTTTTTCTAGTTTGGTTTTTCATTCTTATGGAAAGCTGATGTCTTATCAATCCTTTTCTTTGTTCTATTAAACTAAATACTTGATCTTTATTATTATTGGGGAAAATACTTAAGTATATTTTTGCATTAGACAAATCCCTGGACACAAATACATGGGTAATACTTATCATAAATCCATAATAAATAGATTTTGTTTCTTTTAAGAATATTTCTGAAAGGTCTTTTTGAATTAATCTAGCAACTTTTTTTTGTCTATTTGATTCCATGATATAGCAAAGATACAATATATATAATATATGTATGTATATATTATTATCTGTAACTTTCCGTTATATTTATATATATATGAAATCTATATTTGCAATTTTAAAATTCACCTTTCCTTACTATAAACTTATTATTATAAATACACTTTTTAATTTTTTATCTGTATTATTTTCACTATTCTCCATCTCTCTTGTAATTCCAATATTGGGGATTTTGTTTGGAACTATTGATTTATCTAATGAGATTCCTGGAAATAGTGTTTCTATTGAAAATATAAAAAACGTCATTTACTCTTATATTATGGCACTAACTAAAAGTCATGGTAAAATTGCGGGCTTGGGGTTTGTGTGTATATTATTATCTTGTGGAACAATCTTAAAAAATTCTACAAGATATTTTGCACTTTATTTCCTCACACCATTAAGAAATAATGTTATAAGAGACTTAAGAATGGCTTTACATATCTCCTTATTACACTCACCATTACAATATATTAGAAGTTTTAAGAAGGGTGACCTTGTATCAAGAATGACGAATGACTTAACAGATGTTGAGTGGTCTATTATGAGTGTACTTGAATTCTTTATAAAAGATCCAATACACATAATAGTCTTTTTAATTAGCTTATTTTACATAAGCCCTCAACTCACCTTAATAAGCTTGTTATTTTTACCACTAACATCAATTATTATTACCACTGTTAGTAAAAGTCTAAAAAAGAAGTCACTTCACAGTCAGGAACAAATAGGTAATTTAATTTCATTAATTGAAGAAACCTTATCCAATATTAAAATAATTAAAATGATGAATGGTTATGGAAATACAATCAAAACCTTCAATCAAACTAATGACGAACTTAAAAATATAAATAATAAAGTTCTCTGGAAAAAAGATCTTGCCTCTCCTATGAGCGAACTACTTAGCACTATTGTAATGGTTATTGTTATATGGTGGGGAGGAACTATTGTACTTAACTCCAATCTTAAACCAGATGTGTTTATTGGGTTTTTACTTATTTTTTCTCAAATTTTACCACCAGCAAAATCCTTAACAAGTGCCTTTTATTCTATTCAAAAGGGGTCTGGTTCTGCCAAAAGAATATCAGAAGTGTTAAACCGCCCGACAAGTCGAAAATCATATTTGTCTCCACAATTTAATAATGAGCTTAGGTTCTCTAATATTTATTTTAAACACCAACATACCCCATCCATTACAGATATTAATTTAACTATTACCCCTGGATCCTCAACGGCAATTGTAGGTGAGTCGGGTAGTGGCAAATCAACCCTAATTGATTTGCTATTAAACTTATATCCTAGTGAAAGTGGAGAAATAACAGTTGACGGAAAAAACATCAACTTACTATGCAAAGAAAAATATAGAGCTTTATTTAGTATAGTGTCACAAGACAATATGTTATTTAACGATTCCATATTAAATAATATCAAATTGGGCCAACCGAATGCGACTTTAGAAGAGGTGATTCAAGCTGCTAAAAAGGCAAATATTCATGACGTAATCATGAATACAGAAAATGATTATAAAACCATGATGGGCAACCAGGGTGACAATCTGTCTGGCGGAGAAAAACAAAGAATAACTATTGCAAGAGCCATATTAAATGATAGCCCCATAATGATTTTTGATGAGGCAACATCATCACTAGACTTAGAGTCTGAAAGGCGAATTCAAAAAACACTTTCAATATTACAATCCCACAAAACAATAATAATAATTTCACATAAATTAAACTTAATAAAAAATTGTGATAATATTGCAGTATTACAAAAAGGTGAATTAAAAGAGTATGGAACACATGAAGAATTAGTGTCCAAACAAGGAATATATTATAAACTTTATCGTCTAGAAAAGCATAAGAAAAATGAAAAAAATTGAACATATAGGAATAGCAGTTTCTAATTTAGATGAAGCACAAGAAATTTACTCAAGCCTTCTGGGTCAGTCTCCATATAAAACTGAAACTGTAAATTTAGAGGGAGTAATTACTACATTTTTTAAAGTGGGTAATTTGAAAATTGAATTATTACAAGGATTAAATGATGACAATGCCATTTCTAAATTTATAGAAAAAAGAGGTGAAGGTATTCATCACATTGCATTTGAAGTTGACAATATTAAGTCCGAAATAAACAGATTAAAAAAAAGTGGATTTAAAATAATCAATGAAAACCCCAAACAGGGAGCAGATAACAAACTTATTTGTTTTATTCACCCCAAGTCTACTAATCATGTGCTTATTGAGCTTTGTCAAGAAATTAAATAAATACTACAACTATGGAATTTAGAACCCGAAAATTAATAAAACCCGAAGACCTGAATACAGGTGGTAGCTTATTTGGCGGACAACTACTTAGATGGATTGATGAAGAAGCTGCTATTTATGCCATGTGCCAGCTTGACAACCCAAAAGTAACCACAAAATTTATGTCAGAAATTGACTTTATATCACCAGCAAGATTGGGAGATGTAGTCGAAATTGGATTAGAAATGGTTAAAATAGGTATAACGTCAATTACATTTCGATGTGAAGCTAGAGTAAAACAGACTGAAAAAGCAATTATCACTATTGACAAAATAGTTTTTGTAAATTTAGACAGTACTTTAAGACCAACACCACACAATAAAAACTAATTATTTGGTGTATATTAAATCTTTGCTTAATATTGCGTTCTGGAAATGTCGGGCCCATAGCTCAGTTGGTTAGAGCACTTGACTCATAATCAAGGGGTCGCTGGTTCAAGCCCAGCTGGGCCCACAAAAAGCCCACTACAATTTAAGTGGGCTTTTTAATTTTATTGCAACAAATTATTCATTCTATCATTATCTTGCAAATCCAAAATTTCAGCAACCTTTAAGTATGTAAAATTTATAGTCTGATGACTATAAATTAATCAAATCTTAAAATCAAATAATTCTTTTTTCCCTTTTGAACTAATAAAAACTTATTATTTAACAATGATTTATCATTAATAACATCATCCAATCTGATTTTAACTTTATTAATACTCATTGCATTAGATGTGATTAGTCGACGAACCTCGCCCTTTGATTTAAAAGCACCTGAATATTCAGTCAATAAATCAACGGGGCTCACCCCATTAGACAATAACTCTTTAGAACAACTATACTGTTCGACGCCTTCAAAAACCATGAGAAAATCTTGTTCACTAATTGTAACAAGCTCTGAAGAGGTGTTCTTGCCAAATAAAATTCGGGAGACTTCAAGGGCATTTTGATATGAAGAATGTCCATGGACCCTGGAGGTTATTTTTTCGGCCAAAGTTTTTTGTAAAATTCTTAAATGTGGTTCATTTTTATGCTTATTAATACATTCGCTGATGTCAGCATGACTTAAGGTTGTAAATATTTTAATCCACTTTTCAGCATCTTCATCACTAATATTTAACCAGTATTGATAAAACTTATATGGTGATGTTCTTTTAGGATCTAACCAAATATTACCATCCTCTGTTTTACCAAATTTAGAACCATCATGTTTTGTAATCAAAGGACATGTTAAAGCATAGCCCTTATTATTGGACATTTTCTTTATTAATTCGATACCAGCGGTAATATTGCCCCATTGATCAGAGCCACCAATCTGTGCTTTACAATTTTTATATTTACTTAAATAATAAAAATCATACGCTTGCACTAACTGGTATGAAAACTCAGTAAATGAAATACCTGAATCTAATCTTGTTTGCACAGAATCCTTTGCCATCATATAATTTAATGTTAAATTTTTCCCAATATCTCTTAGAAATGAAATCATATTCATATCTCTAAACCAATCCATGTTATTAACAATTTCCGCTGATATATCCCCTAAATCAAAATTAAGGAACAGTTCTAATTGTGGTTTGATTAAGCTTAAATTATACTCAATTTGTTCATGAGTTAATAATTTTCGCTCCGATTTTTTACCTGAAGGGTCACCTATCATTCCGGTTGCACCACCTACTAAGGCAATTGGCTTGTGTCCACTTTTCTGGTAATGAACCAGAAGCATTATAGGGACTAAATTTCCAATATGCAATGAATCAGCTGTGGGATCAAAGCCAACATAAGCTGATGTAACACCCTTATTTAACTCCTCACTAAAACCTGGAGTACAATCATGTACCATTCCGCGCCATTCCATTTCTTGAATAAAGTTCATATTAAATTAATTTATAAGATGTAAATTTATTATTAAAGGATTAAAAAACATACATTTAAGCATATATATTACATTTTATGTCTAAAATATTAGTAACAGGGGGCACGGGATTATTAGGGTCACATCTATTATTTGAACTTGTAAAATCAGGGGTTAAGCCAATAGCAATTAAAAGAAAAACTAGTGATGTGAAAAAAGTGTTGAATCTATTTAGTTTATATACTACAAAAGCTGAATTGTTGTTTAATATGATAACATGGAAAACATGTAATATATTAGATTTATTAGAGTTAAATAATATAGTGAAAGATGTCACTCAAATATATCACTGTGCTAGTCTAGTTTCATTTAATCCAAAATTAAAAAACAAGATAATAGATACTAATTACATTGGAACCTCAAATATTGTCAATTTGGCTTTAAAACATAACATTTCAAAATTATGTCACGTAAGTTCTATTTCTACATTTAGTTCTAATAAGGGGAAGGCTATTAATGAAGATTGTTTTTGGAGCTGGGAAAACAAATCACCTTATGCAATCTCAAAACATTTAGCTGAAATGGAAATTTGGAGAGGGATTGCAGAGGGGCTAAATGCGACTATTGTTAATCCCTCTATTATAATAGGTCCTGGGGAATTTCAAAATAGCATTAATAATATAATTAAAGTAATTAAAAAAAAATTACCCTTTTATCCGTCAGGAAGCTGTGGGATCATTGACGTTAAAGATTTAGTGAAAATAATGATCCAATTGATGGAAAAATCCATACATTCAGAACAGTTTATTATTAGCTCTCATAATATAAAATATAAAGAACTATTGCAATTTATAGCAAATCAGGTTAATATCCCTCCTCCCAAATTTATGGTTGGCAAAATTGCTATCAATATTTTACTAAAAATATACCATGTAATTAATTTTTTCAAAAAAAATACACCAAAATTACATGTTGATTCATTAAGGCGGGCTCACTCTAAAATAGTTTTAGATTCGTCTAAAATTCAAGAGAAACTATTTTTTGAATATACTGATTACCGAAAATCTATTTTAGAGGCTATTTCATTATTAGAAACTAAACACTAGCATTTTTTTCAAGAATAGCCTTAACCACTCTTTTAGAGGCTAATATTCCATTATTATGATATTGTAATCCTGACTTACAGGATTGTGTCCAATATATATCAGTACACTCTGAATCAATTTTTGACCACAATTGATTTCTATTAATTGAATTTTCAAGAGTAAATATAGGCAATTTAGGTTCAAGAACTTTGATAATCTTATCTTTTGAAATTTTATTTTCTATAAAATCATCATAATTATCTGTATTATAAACAAAGGTGATAACAAATGGTTGTTCTTCATTTGACATAATAGGTTTAATAGTATTTGTAATGTAATGCTTACTAGTAATTTTATTATAATAAGTTTGATGAACCCATGGCATATTTTGAATAGCACGATAATCAACATGTAAAACAACATAACAATTCATTTTGGGCCATTTTTTTAATTCTGACACTAAGTTTTTTGGTGCTATTTTTTCAATTAATGGTATGGCTTGAAAAGGTTGAGTAGCACAAAGTATTAAATCTGCATTATACTGTGCACCATCATTTGTTGTAACGTTAAATTTCTTAGATGGATCCCTGGATATTGACATCACTTTAGAATTATTTCTAAAATTATAATTTGGAAAGGTTTTTAAATGCTTCTCTAGGGCATGAATTAACCTTCCATCTAAAACACACCAACCATTTTCTCCTGGCAAATATTCGTGGAATCTTTTTGTAGACGTTAGGGCATATTCAAAAATAAAGGAACCGAAAATATGAGCAGGTTGAACTGTAATGTCATCAAATCTGCACCAGGTATTTATCCCAATCCACGGCATAAATATATGTGTAAAAACTGATGAATTCACTAAATTCTCTCCAAGAACATCTTTAACGCTCTTTTTAGACTCTGGAAGCCACTTAAACTGACGATAAAAAAGAAAAAGAATGCGCATGCCATCAAAAATTTCTTTTATGGAGCATTGCTTAATAACTGCCTTGAGGAATACCCACGGGCCCGCACCCATTCTAACTTTAAAGGTTCTATCTTCTAGAATTATTGATCCCTCCAGGCTAGAAAATGGATGGGGAGTTTGCTCTATATTTAATTCCCTACATAAATTAAGATAGTGAGGTTGTTGTGACGGATATGTTATTATAACAGTTGTGGGCAAATGCATATTTTTATCTAAATATGGGTCATTATTACCCCCCATTATTTTTTTAGATTCTAATAATTGAACATCAAAACCTGCTTCCAATAAGTATTTTGAAGCAGATAAACCACTAATACCACCCCCAATAACAATAATTGATTTTCCTTTTCCCCCACTTTTTGGAACTGAAATTTTTTTTGCATCTTCCCTCATGAAGGCAGATGTTGAATTCTTATTTTCCCAATTAAAAATATTTTGTAACGTAAAAAAAATTACTAAAAAAAATAGTAACGTAATAATCATAAATCTAATTTATTAAATTTTTTATCCATTACACGGAAACGATAATCAAATATAGATTTTAATTTTTGTTTAATAAAAAGGTGGTTTGCAATAGAACCAATGGGTCCAAAAGGTGGTTTATATGTTACAATATCTGTCATTAGAACACCATTGTCAATTTGTTTAAAAAAGTGCTGATGGTGCCATAATGAATATGGGCCAATTCTCTGCTCATCTACGAAGAAACTTTCTTCAACAACATGAGTTATTTCAGTGACCCAATTAATTTTTATATTTAACATTGGTGCGACTTTATATGAGATAATCATGCCTGGATACATTCTCATTGTGTTGGCTGAAGTTATTTTAAACATCATATAAGGAGGTGTAATTTCAGAAAGATTCTGTGGGGAAGAAACAAAATCCCACACTGTTTTTATATCTGACTTTAGAAATTGTTCTGTTTTAAATTGAGATATCATTTTATAACTTTTTAAATTCGCACATAATCAAAATGCCCAATTTCATTCAGTGAATAATAAGTATTTAAACCTATAACTCCTATATGCTCGTCTTTAGATTTGTCCATATAATCATCTGGTAATGATAATACTTCGATACTCCCAAGTACAAGAATGGTACCATTTTGTTTTATCTTAATTGAATCAATATACTTTAATCCTATTTTAACTCTACTTGTCTTAACAAATGGAATTGGAAAACCATCAATATAATGCTCCTCAAAACCACAAAATTTAAATTCTGATTGATCTGATCCATATTTACCGGAAGTCTGATGAGCTTTTTTTAATGATGCTTTTTCTACACTATTAATAGAGAAATATTGGGTCTGGTTAATATTATTAATTGTATCTCTTCTAACTTCCCCAGAGGGTCGACTAACTATACCAATAATGGGGGGATTACTCCCAAAATGAGTTACCGAACTAAAAATACTTAAATTTGAAATTCCTGACTTCGACTTTGTCGCAATAAGATTTACATTTTTTACACCTGAAATAGAATTCAAAAGCTTTAATCTTTTAACTCGTTCTAGGTTATCTATGTCATTTTTATTTAGTTTCAAATCCTATAATTACAAATTGTAGTGTGAGTCTATGAATTTAGACTAATCCACTTGTTTATATCAATTTCTTTCCAATAGCCCAATATCCATTGCCAGCCATTTTTATGTTTTTTCCAATATCCATCAACAAACACAAAACCTGGCTTCTTAACTGCCCAATAGCCCTCTTTCCAATTATACTGATTATTTATAATTTCCCACTGGCCTTTAATCCATATGTGTGATCTTTTTTGAATAGTCTGCTTATAATTTATGGGTGCATCAATAATGTTTTTAACAACGGGACCCCCCGATTGAGATAATAGTACTGTGCTAACTGTAAAAAATAATGTTAATAAAGTTAACTTTTTCATAATTGATAATTTTTAAAACTATAGCCCCATTTGAAAATTGTAACACTACCCCCATAATGTATATATGGGGCTACAGTTTTATAATTAATAATTGTATAAAATTTATAATCGTGACTCTTAACCCTAGGAAATTACCTACTAGTAAGCAATTCCCCCAAGAATCAAAAAAATGATCTAATTAAAATTATACTTTTTAATTACTCTTCCTGATTTATAAACATCAAAAACATATCCTCTTTTAGAAGTGGACTTCACTTTAGATCCTAATAAATCAATAGAGTACATATATTGGTCATCAATAAATTCTTCCAAAATGTCAGAATTTTCTTCTGGCACTAATACTGCATCGATTACATGCACGACTCCATTATCTGCTGTAAGATCAGCCAATGTTACCATGGCATTATCAATCATTACCCCCATG
>MDTG01179987.1_pt1 | contig 13427 bp, 10 predicted proteins | sample 811421 | NCBI WGS metagenome assembly MDTG01 (sample SAMN05326645, study PRJNA326480) | marine metagenome | isolation source: seawater | place: Pacific Ocean: South East | collected 2011 | reverse complement strand
CTCGTAATTAATTGATAAAAACACAAAGGAGAAAGGAATGTTAGACCCGAAAGATTATGTAGGCGTCACTTTCTGGATTATGTCGGCAGCTATGGTTGCTGCTACCTACTTTTTCACTGTTGAACGCGACAGAGTTGGCGGTAAGTGGAAAACATCTATGACTGTTGCTGCTATGGTAACTGGTATTGCTGCAATTCATTATTTCTACATGAGAGGAATTTGGATTGAAACAGGCCAAAGCCCAACAGTATTCAGATATGTAGATTGGTTATTAACTGTACCTCTACAAATCGTTGAGTTTTATCTGATTCTCGCTGCCATTGCAGTCGTCAGAGTAGCTCTATTCTGGAAATTATTGGTAGCTTCAGTTGTAATGCTTGTTGCTGGATATCTTGGTGAAGTTGGTGAAGTATCTTACTGGCCAGCATTCATAGTTGGAATGGCCGGTTGGTTATACATCATCTATGAAATCTTCGCTGGTGAGGCAAGTAGAATCAGTGCAACTTCAGGAACAGCTGCTAGCCAAGCAGCATTCAATGCCTTGAGATTGATCGTAACCGTTGGTTGGGCGATTTACCCAATTGGTTACTTCTTAGGTGCAACTGATGGTTCGGCTGCTTTAAACATCGTTTACAACCTTGCTGACTTTGTCAACAAGATTGCATTTGGTGTGGTAATTTGGATTGCTGCAACACGCTCATCTGAAGCCTAATATCGTTTTATCGATAATTAAAATTGTTGTTGCGGAGCCAATTTGCTTCGCAACAACTTTTTTTTTGGACCATATTTTTTCAGATTTTTTATAAACTTTAATTTACAAATTAATCTATTTTTTTAATTAGTTATAAAATATATCAATTTTTATATTAAAATCGTTCGATCATTATTTTTCCTAAAGTATAAACAATTTTAATATTTCTATATTTGATCAAGGGTGAATATAAAACAAATCAATATAATATGACTAAAAAAGTAATTATTATTGGCAGCGGGTTTGGCGGTATAGCCACGGCTTTGCGTGCAAGAAAGATGGGTTTTGAAGTAACCCTACTTGAGCGCTTAAATCAAATTGGCGGAAGGGCTCAAACTTTTAAAAAAGATGGTTTTGTTTTTGATGCAGGCCCAACTGTCATCACTGCGCCTTTTTTATTTGATGAGCTTTTTGAATTATTTGATAGAAATATTAAAGATTACATAGAAATGATTCCAGTGAGCCCCTGGTATCGTTATGAGTTTAGTGACGGCACGTCCCTTAACTATGGCGGAAGCGTTGAAGATACGCTTTCCGAAATTGAAAAGATTAACCCTGATGATGTCGATGGGTACAAAAAATTATTGGATCATTCGGAGAGAATCTTCAATAAAGGCTTTACTGAGCTAGCTCATGTTCCTTTCAGTAACTTTTGGTTTATGATGCGGCAAGTTCCTGATTTATTTAAATTAGAGTGTTATAAAACAGTTTGGCAATTCACAAAAAAATACCTTAAAGATGAGCGCCTTCGACGTGCTTTTAGCATCCAACCTTTATTAGTTGGTGGCAATCCTTTTACCACAACGAGTATTTATTCCCTAATTCATTTTTTGGAGCGACGTTGGGGCGTTCATTATCCCAGAGGCGGAACTGGCGCCTTAGTAAATGCTTTGGGCCGCTTGATGGATGAAGTTGGTATTAACGTTCGCTTAGAGCAAGATGTAAAAAGTATTGAAGTAGATGAGAAGCAGGTAAAGGGAGTTTTAACATCGGATGGAAATAAATTAAATGCAGATATAATTGTTTGTAATGGTGATCCAGCGAGCGCTTATAAAAATTTGATTGAGTCGCGTTATAGAAAAACGTGGTCGAACAGGCGCATAGACAAATTGAAATTTTCAATGGGTTTGTATGTTCTTTATTTTGGAACAAGTAAAAAATATGAAAATGTTGAACATCACACAATCATATTTGGTGACGAATATAAAACTTTGCTTAATAGAATCTTTAATGGAAAAGAAGCAGGAGATGATCTGAGTCTCTATTTGCATCGCCCTACAGCAACAGATCCTAATTTAGCACCAGAAGGTAAAGATGCATTCTATGTATTGGCACCAGTTCCAAATTTGCAAAGAAAAGATTGGAATTTGCAAAAGGAAGGCATTAAGGAGAGAGTGTTAGATATTTTATCATCTCGAGTATTACCAAATTTAAGAGAAAATATAGAAGTTTGTTTTGACTTTGATCCATCTGATTTCCAACAACAATATCAGTCGCAATGGGGTTCTGGCTTTTCTATAGCGCCGATATTTACTCAGTCAGCCTTTTTCCGTTTTCATAATCGTGCTGAGGATTTCAATAATCTTTATTTTGTAGGAGCTGGGACGCATCCTGGCGCAGGTGTTCCGGGAGTACTTAGTTCAGCAAAAGTTGTAGAAAACCTATTATTGGAAGACCATAAGATACAGTAAGATTAATTAAAGATTGATTAATCTACACAATTTCTTTCTTCATTACCTATATCTAAGGCTTCTAACATTGCGTAATAAACGTCAGTATTGTCGAGGGTCCCAGTAAAGTTTTCTGATCCTGGACCGTATGCATAAATTGGGACAGGAACACCCGTATGAGAACCATAACCGATGCCAGTATTAAAAGAAAATTTAACTTGTGGAGTTAAATAATTTTTTAAAAATTCTGGTTCTATTAATAACCCTCCTGTTTCGTGGTCAGCTGTAACAACCACCAATGTGTTTTGATTGTCTTTGGCATAATCCAGCGCAAGTTGAACCGCTTGATCAAAATCATGCATCTCTTTTTTTAAGTAATTAATATCGTTAGCATGACCAGCCCAATCTACTTGAGACCCTTCTGCCATAATAAAGAAACCTTTACATCCATCTTTATTATGTTGAGAAGATCGAGTAATTGCGAAATTTAACATTTCCCTCAATGAAGGCTCCAGCGCATGATTATCTATATTTTCAACATCTCTTAGATGTCTGTCTGCAAAGAGACCTATCACTTTCTCTTTGCTTGCAAAATCAAAACTTTCTAGTTCACTTCTCTGCGTCAATAAGATATGAGATAACTTTGCACTATCTAATAAATTTATATTATCTTTTCTTAATCCTCCCTCTTCTTCAGGAGTAAAGAAGTGCCTACCACCTCCTAAAATTGTCATTATATTAGATTCAAGTATTTGCTTACTTATCTCATCTGAATTTGATCGTGATTCTACATGAGAAACAAAAGCGGCTGGAGTGGCATGAGTTATATCTGAAGTTGAAATTAATGAATTTACAAAACCGTATTTATGTATCTTTTCAGTGATATTTTCAATAAATTTTTGATCTTTATCCAGTCCTAAAACGCCATTATTTGTTTTTTTACCGGTACTATAAGCCGTCGCTGAAGATGCAGAATCTGTAATTATTGCATTTGATGAATGAGTTAAAACAAATCCTGTGACAGGAAAATGATCAACTGAAACCCTATCATTAGGTCCACCTCTTAACATCCTAAAAGTGGAAATTTGGGCTGTTCCCATGCCATCACCTATTAATAAGATAATATTGTTAGCTTTTCTTTTGACCTGAATTAATTTTTTTTGTTTTAATAAATTTATTCTAGGTATATTTGTTAATAATTCATCTTTATCAAAAATTGAGCTTTCTAATGTAGAATCTTTGCTAGTAAATAATTGAATCATAAAATTAGGAAATTTATATCCTATTGAAGATCCAATAAAAAAAGAAACTAAGATTATCAATAAATATTTAACTAAAACTTTAAATGATATTTTCATAATTTTATCAATAAATTAATGGTAATAAAAAATAAGGATTATTAGGTAGGCATTACATCGAAAGCTAAGACTATTCTATCTTCATCATCTTTAAAAGGAATTGTATAATGATAAAGAGATGACGGAAAAAGGCATAAACTTCCTGTTTCAACCTTTATTACAGTCTCTTGCGGATTATTTTTTGTTTTTTTGGATTGCATATTCTCATCTAAACATAAGACTAAGCTTCCACTATCCTCGTCCAATCTATTTGGTACATTTATGTAAACACTTCCAGATATCCAACCTGATTCATGTATATGAGGATCTAATTTTCCACCGCTTCGCATAGAAACAAGCCACCCTTCAAGATTATATGATGTTGGCCAATTTTTTAAAAATCCTTCATTGTTTCTTTCAAAATACAATCGATAATTTTCAATTTCCTTGCGTATAATATCTTCAATCGGAGTTTTAGAGATTTCATCTAGAGCAAAAATATTCCCAGCAGTTTGAATTCCATTAGTTAAAAAAGGCTGCGACTTTAGAGATACTGATTCATCATCTAAGACACCTCTTATATTACTTATAAAGATTTCTCTAAAATTATAATCGGTATTGAGATCTTTATTTAATACAAATCTTAGTGGCTCATTACAAAAAGGGTTTGATTTTTTAATTCCATATTTTATCTCTGAGGAATTAATTATTGATCCAATAATAGCGTTTTTTTCACCATCTTTTATCAAGGAATCTAGCTTTTTTAGGAATATAGGTTCTTTGTCATTTAAATAAGAACATCTGATAGCGTAAGATTTACTGAGTCCTGTATTTACTTTCTCAAATTCCTTTAAGGCCAGTCCATACTGTTTGCTGTAAAATAAGCACAAACCTAAATTATAGCGTGCATCCTCGTAGTCGGGCTTTAGAAGCACTGCCTGCCTGCAGCTTGCTTCAGCTTCATTTAATCTGCCAAATTCTTTTAAAATAGCTCCCAAATTGTTATGAGCTTCCGCATAATTAGGGTTCAAAGAAATTGCTTTTCTAAATCTGTCCTCAGCTTCATCTAATCTACCTAAATTATTTAATATACTGCCAAGGTTGCTGTGCGCTTCAGTAAAATTTGGCTTTAACGAGATTGCCTTCCTTAAGCACTCTTCTGCTTTCTCACTCATTCCTAATTTCTTAAGAGAATTACCTAAATTATTATGCGCTTCGGCATAATCAGGTTTTAAAGTAATTGCTTTTCTATAGCTTGTTTCTGCGTCATTTATTTTTCCAAGCTCTATATATACGTTTCCCAGATTATTATGCGCCTCAGCATCTTCGTCTGATAATCGAACAGATTGCTTCAAATACATTAATGACTCATCGAGTCTCCCTGTCTGCCCTAAGATGGCGCCAATAACTTTCCAGGAAAATGGATGACTTGGAAATTCATTTATGAGAGTTCGAGCTAATTTTTCAGCCTCACTGAAATCTCCAACTTGATAATATTGCAAGAGAAGCTTTAATTTTTCAGAGGAAGGTAAATTACTTTTTGTCGATGGTTTTGTATGAGCAATAATTGCTTCCATCTTTCCTTTATTAAATCCCTCATCTATAGCCTTTTTGATAGAAGATTTAGCATTTTCAATTTGATTATCTTTTAATAGAGCATCTATGTAGCTTACCCAAAATTGCTCCACCTTTGAATCCGTATTAACTGCATTTTTAAAAAATTTTATCGCTGAGTCTATTTGGTTTTTAGACATCGCAATAAGACCCAAATTATAATTAGCATGAGGTTGCATCGGCTGATTCTTCAAAATAGTTTGATATATATTTTCTGCTTCTTGAAGTTTTCCAGCTTTATGTGCAGATATACCTTGTTGTAATGCTTGCTTTATCGTTGAGCTCATCTAATTGTCTTATCTTGAATTATAGTTTTAATTTATTTTCATTAAGATTAATGCTTAAACTTTAAGTGATCTGCAACAAAAAGGCTAACCATGTGAGGAACAGTCAGAGCAGCAAGTGCTACAAAGGTATACCGTATCATTATTTGATCAACTGCAATAAAAGTCATTTCTTCGTTGAAACTATTTTCTCCTGAAGTGAATAAAACAAGTAATATAATACCTATTAGTATGCTTATAGTTATTAAGTAGACTTGTATATTACTTCTATTAGGTAACTTTTCACGCCAACGCCCAAGATGCCTAGGTCCATGTAAAAATGCAAAATAGCAAGTAAATGCAACTAAAGCTCCTCCAAATTTGCATAAAATTGCATAGAAAGATAGCAATATAAAAGCTGTAGTATTTTTTATAGAGCAAAAGATTGTTGTAATAATTGCTATATAGCCAAAAGTAGAAGCAATTGTTGGCATTTGCTGAGTTTCAAGAATAATTGCAAATAAAGAGGTCACCTGATTCGCTGAAAATAAACAAGGTAAGGTAATTATTGCAGACCCCCAAGCTACCTTAAAAGTAAATGAATATAATGGCCAATCAGAATCCCCAAAATGAATTGCAGAGTAGGCTAAAAAAGTAATTAGAAATACTAGAGGCGTTAACCACCAAAATAAGATGGTTAAAAAGATTAACCCAACATAAGCTACAAGAGACCAAAAGAAAATTTTTCCTTTGAAAAGATCTTCTAAAATGTAAATATCAAATGCTCCATGTGGTAACCCAGCAATCAAAATTATTAGACAGCAAGTGATTAGCAGCCAGCTATCTGTTACACCAAATGCAAATGAATAAATAGAAGCTGTAATACAGCTTAGAAGAAAGAAAAAAAATGGTTTAAGATTTAGCAACACAACGCAAGGCCTCACAAATAAATATTTTTTTTGGCATCGCCATAATAACATTCAAATAATCACAAAATTTTGCATCATCACTTAAAAAATTTACTAAAGCTTGTGCAGGGACTTTCTTAAATAAATTTAAAAACATGGTATCTGCTTTTTCTGGATGGTTTTCTAGAAAACTAACAAATATCTGATCTAGCCAGCGTATAAAAATATTACGGTCTGTTTTTTTTGGGGTTGGAAGTCCAAAAAATAAACTCTTTGTATAATTTACTGCTTGTTTTTGTGCATGCGTATAACAATAACCAGTGGAGGGGCGCGTGGTATTTGCATGCAATCCAAATGGTATGATATTTGCAAATTCTCTTTGTTTGACAGTAGCAACTTTCTTATACATTGGAATAACACCATATTCCTCTCTTATAATTTTCCAATTCTTAATAAATAAAGAGTTTTTTAAGTATTCTTCCAACTCATCTTTGTAAGTTTCTTTAGAGGAAAAATTTTTTGAAAAATGGGTGGATTCAATTAATGCATGCTTAGAGCTGAAGGGTAAAATATAAAAAAAATGAATATCATTATTTTGAGTTGCCTGAAAATCCATAAGAGTGACAGTATCGATATCAAACACATCAGTCATAGTTTTTACTTCCCAACCCCCGAAGTGTTGAAGCAAAGTATTATCAGGTATATTTTTAGGTCGAGTATCATAAACATACTTACTTTTGATGTTGAAGTCTCCGCATTTGACCGTAACATTATCTTTATAAGCAATAACATCTCTTGCTGAAGCACCATTAACTAATCTAATTCCATTTGATTTTTCAAGGTATTCTTGAGCTAGTTTGTAATAGATGCCGCTATTAACTCTTACATAAGGATTATCACAATATTCACTAATATAGGTCTGACCTTTCGCGCAAACTTTCCATTTATGCCATTTATGTGTAATAGCAGAGTCAAAAAAACTATCTGTTTTCTTCCAAAAACACCACGTTTTATCTTCTTCGTAAATTTCTCGTGGTTCTAACACAATAGTTGATTTGTGATGATTCTTATTTTTGTTATTACGATCAGCAATTTGATAAGCTAAAGCTAGACCGCTCATGCCTCCACCGAGAATTAACACATCACAACTAGTCGTTGTTGATTTACTGTTCATTAGTTTTTTATAGAAAAATTTATTTTTCCAAAGCCTTATGAAGATTACTGCAATGAGTAACTTTGTTAATTAATTTTGTACTTGATCCTTCATGCATTCGTTTCCATAGAAGTATAAAAATCAAATAAATCTTTTTATATTTTGGAACAATACTTCTTTCTTGCCAATATGAGTTTGGGGAATTAATTATTTTTTCGCCAATTGCTTGATATAATCGGGCTGCAATTTTAATGGTATACCTTACTGATCTTGGTAGATAACCATAACCTAATGCCGCGCTTGCATAATATTGATCCGCAAGAATCAAAACTCGCTTTGCAGCTTTATAAGCACTATCTCTCATTTTAGAATCTCCATTAATAATGCCATTACAAGTTACAGGTTTATTTAGCAATTCTTTGGGGAGGTAAATTCTACCTCTTTTAGCATCTTCTAAAATATCTCTGCAGGCATTACTCATTTGCATTGCAATGCCAAGGTCTATAGCAAAAGGAAAAGCATTAGTGTTGCGTACATCGAATATATAACACATCATTAAGCCAACAGTTGAGGCAACACCATAAGCAAAACGGACAAGATGATCAACGCTTTCTAATTCTCTAGGATGCTGATCAGCAATTATTCCATCAATGAAATCAAGAAAGATACTGGTTGGAATTTTATAATCTTTCTTTAGTAAAATTACATCTTTGAGTATCGTATTATCAGTTTGATTTTCAATAATATCTTGTCTGATACGATTGAGCTTTTTATCATTGCTACCTGGTAAGGTATTATCGTCCGCTAAATCATCAATATATCTGCAGAATGCATATAAGCGAGCTACTGCTTCATATTTTTTTTTATTTAAAAGTTTAGCTGCAAAAGAAAATGTTTTTGCATTTGATTTAAAGGTAGAGGTAGCTTCAATAATATTATTATTCATAGCTAAAACCTAAAAAAACAAAAGATTTATCAAAAATATTTTTAATTATTTCCATCCGGCTCGATCATAAAGTCTAACAGCTTGATTCTGCATTGCACCCAGATTTCTTACATTTAATTTATCTTCTTTGAATTCTCCAAGTTTTGCAATAGCCCCAGTTGCTTGACCTACAATTGGATACTCATTATTACCTTCAGCAAATAGTTTTTGTGCAAAATCACTTGTTAGGTAATCTAAGAATTTTAAGGCATTGTCAAAATTGGGTGCATACTTAGTTATTCCAGCACCACTTATATTGACATGACTTCCTCTGTTGTTTTGATTCGGAAAAATAACATTTAAATTATCTGCAGTAACCCTATCTTTTTCTTCTTTAGATCCTAGTAGGCGACCTAAATAGTACGTGTTAGCAACTGTAATACCACACTCACCAGAGGCTACCGCTCTTAGTTGAGCAGTGTCATTGCCTTGAGGTGAACGAGCAAAATTATTAACAACTGCATTTGCCCAAGCCTCAGCTTTTTGCTCACCATTTGCCTCAATAAGAGAGCTCATTAATGAAAGGTTATATATATTAGATGATGAGCGCATGCAAACTTGACCCTTTAAAGCTGGATCAGCTAAATCTTCATAGTCTTTTATTTCTATCTGAAAGTTTGATTTTTTATTTTGAACAATTACTCTTGCTCTTTTAGATAGTCCGTACCAAAAACCATCTCCATCACGTAGATTTTCTGGAATGCGAGTGTTTAAGGTTTCAGATGAAATAGGCTGAAAAATACCTTTTTGTTGTGCACGCCATATTCTTCCAGCATCGACTGTAATGAGAATATCAGCGGGACTGAATTCACCTTCATTTACAATTCTTTCAATTAACGCGTCACTTCCACCTTCAATAAGGTTGACTTTAATGCCAGTTTTTTCAGTAAATTCATTATATAAAGCCATGTCTGTATCGTAGTGACGGGCTGAATAAACATTAACTTCTTCAACTTCTTGTGCATAAGATTGGTATGAAATAATGAATATAAAAAAAGATGCTAAAAGAAAATAAGAAAAATCTATTGATTTACAGTATTTCATTACTGAACCTTCCTAAATGAGAATGATTATCATCTACTATAAATCAACGTCTCAGCAGAAGCAAAATTTATATCAACCAAAGCACCTAAAGCTAAATCTTCTGGCTGAGTAGATGATATATAAATTTGCTCGTCACCAAAATTAACTGTCGTAAGAAAATTTCGACCCAAAAATCTTTTATCTTTAATGGTTGCTGGACCCTTTGATTCACAAATTTTCAACGAAGAAGACCGAATACTTAGGTAAACTTGTTGCCCCTCTCTAAAATCTTTGCATTCTTTTAATTTAGATAGATCACTTTGCCCAAAGGGGTTATTTATTTTTTCAAAAGGTATTTTTCCAAAGCTAGTTTCTACATACTTACCTGAAATTTTACCATTAATTGTCTGCATTCCAGCAAATGTTTGGGCTACATAGGGACTTTTTGGCGAGCACCAAAGAGTTTCAGGTTTCCCTATTTGAACTGTATTTCCATTATCTAAGATTAATATACGGTCAGCCATTTCCATTGCTTCTTCAGGATCATGAGTTACCATCAAAGTAGCCGTTTTTGCATCTTTAAGTGCATACCTTGCCTGTTCTCGTAATATTTTTCTCAGAGGAATGTCGACACTGGCAAAAGGCTCATCTAAAAGTATTACTGATGGTTCAGTTGCAAGGGCCCTTATAAGAGCTACTCTCTGTTGCTGCCCGCCTGATAAGGTATGTGGATAACGATCACCTATTTCACTTAAATCCACACTTGCTAGATGTTTTTTTACAATAGCAGTTTTTTTTATATTATTTGGACCAACCAAACCGAAAGAAATATTCTCCGCTACCGTTAAGTGCGGAAATAAAGCATGATCTTGAAAAACCAAACCAATTGGTCGATCTTCAGGCGATGGATTGGTGTTATTATTAGCCAATAACTGATCATCAAGGTGAATTTCTCCATTTTGTATAACTTCAAGGCCAGCAGCTATACGTAATAAGGTACTTTTACCGCTGCCAGACGGTCCAAGGATGCAAACTATTTCACCGTCTTTTACTTCCAGGTTTAGATTAGATAAAGCAAGTATATTGTCATATTCGTGACTAATGTTTTTGAATGATATTGTCATATTTGAAGTTCTTGCCTGATTCTCGTAAAGTTTTCAGATAAGCGCATATTGCCCGAATATTTAAGGCTATGCATTGCATTTAATTACTAAGGAACTTGAGATTTGACTCAAAATCACTCACCAGTTTGGTTTTGTGGTGTTATGCTAATCGCAATTCCAGTAATGATGCCAATTGGTGTATTACTCTATTCATTTTTAATACCAATTGAATCCACCCCTCAAAGTTTAGATATATTTGACCACATACGCCAAACTGTTCTCCCTATTTATTTGTATAATACTCTCTCATTAATGGGAATAGTTGGAATAACTACCACCATCATTGGCGTAAGCACTGCTTGGATTACTGTAAATTATACGTTCCCATTAAGTAAAATTCTAACACCATCATTAGTTTTACCATTGGCAGCTCCTGCTTATGTGGTCGGATATGTTTATGCTGATTTATTAGAATATGTTGGGCCAATACAAACGTATTTTCGTATAATGTTTGATTTAGAAGGAATAGATTATTTTCCTTCCATACGCTCTTTGGGCGGTGCTGCATTTGTTATATCGTTAGCTCTATATCCATATGTGTATCTTCTTGCTCGAGCTAGCTTCATTCAACAATCTAAAAGTCTGCATGAAGCTGCAAGAGTTTTAGGAGCAAACGAAAAAAAAATATTTTGGAGAGTTGCTTTACCAGTTTCAAGGCCTGCAATTGCTGGCGGTATCGCCCTTGTACTGATGGAAACAGTAGCTGATTATGGTGTTGTTGAGCATTTTGGAGTACCTACTTTTACTGTGGGCATTTTTCGTACATGGTATGCAATGGGTGAGCACACTGCAGCTCTTCAATTAGCTGGTTGGTTATTTATAATCGTTGCACTGTTAGTAATTACTGAACAGTTTGCAAGAAAGGGGCAATATTTTAACCCTCTTAGTGGAAATAAGCGTGGAAAAAGAAAAAAATTAAAAGGCCTTTCTGCCTTATTTGCAATGTCTATTTGCTTGATTCCAGTAATTTTTGGTTTTTTTGTGCCTTTAATAATCCTCATTAAACATACTATTTCTGTTGGCGATCCTTTAATCGGAAAGAATTTTAGCGTTCTTCTATATAATAGTTTTTATGTTGCTAGTTTAGCTGCGTTCTTGTGTACAGTAGCATCGCTTTGGCTGAGTTATTCGCAACGGCTGCAAAATAATTTTTTAACAAACATTGGTATTCGCATTTCAACATTAGGTTATGCGATCCCCGGAATGATATTAGCTATTGGTGTATTAATACCTCTATCCTTTTTTGATAGATCATTAAGCCAGTTCTTACAAAAATATATTGATGACTTTTCTGGGCTACTGATTACAGGTTCTGTCGCAGTTTTAATATTTGTGTATATTGCAAGATTCTTAACGGCTGCCTATAACAGCTCGCAAATGGGTATTAGCACCGTTCATTATAATCTTGATGCAGCCGCAAGAAGTTTGGGTGCTACACCGCAGCAAGTTTTAAAAAAAATTCATATTCCATTATTGCGCCCAGCCATTCTAAGCGGATTTTTATTAGTCTTTATTGATGTTTTGAAAGAACTACCTGCTACTTTAATTTTAAGGCCGTTTAATTTTGAAACATTGGCTACACGAGTTTATAGGCTTGCTTCAGATGAGCGTCTCAGTGAAGCATCAACAGCCGCAATAAGTATTATTTTGTTATCTTTGGTGCCGATCTTTCTAATTTTGTTAAATGACTTAAGAAAAGACAATAACTAATTAAAAATCATAATTACTTACAAAGAAGAAATATTTTAATGAAAAAAATTCTATCATGGTCTATTGCAGTTGCTGTAGGTGGATTCTTATTCGGTTTTGATACAGCTGTTATCTCGGGGGCAGATCAACCACTTCAAGAGCTATGGAGAACAAGTGATCTTGTGCATGGTGCTATGGTTATGTCATCTGCATTATGGGGAACCGTTGCAGGGGCCTTGTCAGCTGGATTTATTTGTGAAAAATTTGGCCGCAAGAAGATTTTAATTTTAGTTGCTATTTTTTATCTTTTGTCTGCTATTGGCTCAGCTCTCTCGGGAGATCCATTCCTTTTTGCAATTATGAGATTGATAGGTGGGTTTGGAGTAGGTATATCATCAATTGTAGTACCTGCTTATATTGCAGAAATTGCTCCAGCAAAATATAGGGGTAGATTGGTTGCGCTTTATCAGTTCCAAATTGTTTTTGGAATATTAGTTGCTTTTTTGTCTAATTTTATTTTGTCTGAGTATTTTAGTCTAAATTGGAGGTGGATGTTAGGAGTTGAGATCGTTCCAGCATTAATCTTTTTAATTATGGTTGTTGGGGTTCCAGAAAGCCCGAGATGGTTGTTGATAAGGAAGAAAGATGAGGAAGGATCTCTACGAATTTTAAGGACCATAGATCCATTAAATGCATCAACCATCATTAATGAAATTAAAAGTATTCCAGCAAGGGATGGGTTAGATAGGTTATTTTCAAAAACTTATTTTACACCCATTACTTTAGCCTTCTTTGTTGCTTTTTTTAATCAAATTTCAGGAATAAATTTCATTATTTATTTTGCTCCTCGTATTTTTTCATTAGCAGGACT
>MDTG01048771.1_pt1 | contig 13427 bp, 10 predicted proteins | sample 811421 | NCBI WGS metagenome assembly MDTG01 (sample SAMN05326645, study PRJNA326480) | marine metagenome | isolation source: seawater | place: Pacific Ocean: South East | collected 2011 | reverse complement strand
TTCGAAATAAAAAACAAGAAATATTACGAGAAAATACGAGTTAATTGAAAAAATTGAAAAATTTTTCAAAAAAACCCTCATTTTTTGGGTTTTTATTCGTAAGTAAAACCTCATTTTCATTCAAACCATTTAAAATCTTATGAGCAATGACATAAATATCCTTATCATTATTATCAACAAAATTGGATAAATAATGAAAACTAAATATTTTACTTAAAGAAATTTCATAGTAACTAAAAATTTTTTCAAAATTTTTAGTTATTTCAGTTGGCAAGCAAATAAAGCTCACATCAATAGAAAAATTTTTGCAATTTTGTTTATTCGGTAAAAGCTTATAATAAATATCATCAATACAAAATTCATCTATTTTCATATGAATAACATCGGTATCTGTTAATGTTTGTTTACACTGATTTCTTGCTTCAGCTAATAAACTACTTATAGAGTTTGTATTTAATGAAATATTGTCAGTTTTTTCTTTGATAGATAATCCTACTGAAAAAAGATCACTATGATCAATTATTAAAAAAATATTATTTACAAATTCATTTAATATTTTTTCAATTTTAAATATATTTTGATTTAAAAACTCATTTAAAAATTCAAAATTTATCTTAGACATTGAGTCTTTTACTAGTGACTCTTTTTTATAAATATTTTGATTTTCAGAGTCTAAAACAGCTATAATTATTTTTTTTGAATTAACAAAAAGAAATGTTTTATTTTTGGAATTATTTTTCATTTAAAATAATTTGATTTTTTTGCCTAAGATCAACTATAAGTTTTTTTTTAAAGTTTTCTTTTTTTGATAGCTGAACAAATAAGTTTAAAGAATCTTTTACATCATCTATTGGTAACTTTACTAAATAACCTTTAGTAGTTTCAATATCCCAACGATTTGATTTGTAAAAATATAGATTTAGTATTTCATTAAAATCAAAGTCTGAATTTTCTATATTATTTTTTAATTCAAAAAACTCCTCAATATCTAAATTGCCAAATATAAATGGTAAATTAATTTTATAAGATTTATCTTCTATTAACTTTCTATTAGAACCAATATAATATTCAAAACCATCTTTGTTTGTAATTGCTAAATATTGTGTTTTTTTAACATCTATCTTTAAAGTAGATGGATAATTTTTGAATACCTTAAATTCTTCTATGGTTTTTAAAGAATAAATATTTTTTACAATATTAATCTTGTCTAAAAAAAAAATATTACCATAATTTAAATTTTTGATAATTTTTTTTAATTTTTCACTTTCTTCATAATCTAGACCTGAAATTTCAATTTTATCAATCTTAGGCAAGCTTAAATTAATAATTGAATTATTATTTACAGTACCAAGAAGAAAAAATAAAAATAAGTAAATTATAATTTTTTTACTTATTAATTGAGGCATCTTTTAAAATTAATTTAATTAAATTTATAAAATTGATGCCATTATACGCTGATATTTCTGGAACTAAAGATAGTTTTGTCATTCCGGGCTGAGTATTAATTTCTAAAAGATAAAATTTACCCTTATAATATTTAAAATCTGATCTTGTGACTCCTCTGCATCCCATCAAATTATGGACCTTATGTGTAATATTCATAAGATGCTTATATTGTTTATTTGGTAAGTCGACGGGGATTATATGTTCTGTTTTTGCTTTAGAATCATACTTTGCTTGATAATCATAAAATTTTCTTTTTGGCTTTAATTCAATAGCTCCGAGTTTTTTTTTCCCAATTATAGCAGCTTGTATCTCTCTTCCAGGTATGAACTGTTCAATAATAATTTTTTTATAATCTTTAAGTAAATTTAATTTTTTTCTAAGATTTTGCTTAGTGCATATAAATACATTAACACTAGAACCTTCATTTATTGGTTTAATAACTACTGGAAAATTTAATTTTTTTTTAATTAAATTGATTAATTCAATATTTGATTTGTTAAATGTATATGCAATATATTTGGGAGTAAGGATATTTTTTTTTAAGAAAAGTTTTTTTGAAATCTCCTTGTCCATAGCTTTTGCGGAAGCAATCACCCCTGAATGAGTATATGGTATACCTATGTTTTCTAAAATAGATTGTATGTAACCATCTTCTCCAAACTGGCCATGCAAAGCGTTGAAAATAATATTTGGTTTAAAGGTTTTTGTTATAAAAAATAATTTTTGATCTGACTCACATATCTTAACTAGGTAATCATTTTTTATTAGTTCTTTTGCGACCTGTTTACCTGTCTCAAGACTAATTTCTCTCTCTTTAGAAATTCCTCCAGAAATTATTAAAATTTTTTTTTTCAATTTATTCCAATATTTTAATTTCTTTGTCTAAACTTATGCCAGTTTTCTCTAAAACTTTTTTTGACACATAATCAATTAGTTTTTTCATATCTTCAAAAGTAGCATTGCCTTTATTTACAAAAAAATTGGAGTGTTTTTCTGAAATATGTGCATCTCCAAAACTAGTATCTATTGGGACAGAATCTCTTATCAGCTCCCAAACTTTTTTGTCTGTTTGTTTAATTGGGTTTTTAAATGTACTCCCACTTGTTTTGATTTTTAAAGGTTGATTTTTATTTTTTTGACTTTTCATTTTCATAACTTCGGAACTTATTTTATTAAAATTACTTTTTACACCCTTAAATGATGCGCTTAAAAAAACTAAATCTTCTGGTAAATTACTGTTTCTGTATTCAAAATTTAATTCTTTTGAAGGTATGGTCACAATATTTCCAATTTGATCAATTGCTTGAATAGATAGGAGAATATCTTTAAATTCTCTATCAAAACAACCTGCATTCATTTTAATTCCTCCTCCAACTGAGCCAGGTATGCATGATAAAAATTCGAAACCGCTTATATTATTATTTGTTGCAAAATCAGATAAGTTTTTATCTAAAACCGCACTTCCAGAAATAATCACATCATCTCTTAATAGTGATGTATTGTTAAAATTTTTACTTAATTTTATTACAATTCCATCAAACATATTATCTGTAATCAAAGTATTAGAGCCAGCTCCTATTACAAAAATTTTTTCCTTTTTATCTATTATTTTCAGAAATTTAACCAGATCTTTTAAATTTTCTGCTTTAAAAAAAACTTTTGATTTACCTCCTATATTAAACCAATTTTTTTTTTTAAGATCTTGGTTAAACACTATATTTTTACCAAATTCGCCAAGCAGTTTTTTTAATTCTTCAATATCCATTATAACAATTCAGGTAATTTTTTTATCCAATTTGAAATAGAACCTGCGCCCATTCCAATTACAATTTTATTCCCATACATGTTTTGTTTAAGAAATCTGGCTAATTGTAAATTATCTTTAATCATAAATAATCTTACTTTCGAATTTCTTATAATTTCTTTTGCAAAATCATAATAATTAAAACCTAATTTAATTTTTTCACCCGCAGTAAATATTGGACACAGAATAACTGTGTCTGCATCTCTGAAGGAATATGTAAATTCTTTTCTCAAATCTTTTAATCTAGAAATTCTGTGAGGTTGAAAAATGCATACTTTTTCGTGACTACTAAAAACTTTTTTTACTCCATCTAGAACAACTTTAATTTCAGTTGGGTGGTGAGCATAATCATCATAAAAATCGATCTTATTATAAGAAAATATTTTGTTAAATCTTCTCTGGACCCCTTTAAAATTTATTAACCCATGTTTTATTTTTGGTATAGAAATTCCGACCGTTAATGAGACGGCTATTGCCGCAACAGAATTTCTTATATTGTGAATTCCAAGTAATGGAATTTTAAAATCTTTAATAATTGTTTTTTTTTTATTTGGTAAATTTATTATTAAATCAAATTTAGAGTATTCTTTATTTTGTTTAATATTACTAATATTAAAGTTAGCATTAGATTTTGTTCCATAAGAATAAAAATTTTTATTTTTTATCTCTCTTATTAATTCATTGTTTATTTTATCATCTATACAAATGAATGTTTTACCAAATGAGGGGACTTTATTAATAAATTGTCTGAAATAACTTTTTAAATCTTTAATAGATTTATAATAATCCATGTGCTCTCTATCAATATTTGTAATAACTGAATACGTTGGGGATATATGGATAAAACTTCCATCCGATTCATCAGCTTCTAGAATAGACCAATCGCTTTTACCTAATTTCGCGGTGTGCTTAATTGAATTAATGACACCACCATTTATTATCGTTGGATCTAATTTAGTATTTTGGAAAATTGAAGCAATTAGAGATGTAGTTGTAGTTTTTCCATGGGACCCAACAACAACAATATTTTTCATTAAAGATACAATATTTGCTAGCATCTTTCCCCTACTAATAATTGGTAGCTTTTTCCTTTTGGCTTCAACAAGTTCTGGATTATTTTTTTTTATTGCAGATGAAACAACTACAATTGTAACATTCTTCAGGTTTTGTTTATTCTGACCTATAAAAACTTTTACCTTCTCTTTTTTCAATCTTTCAATATTTTTATTAATTGAAATATCACTACCTTGTATTTTAAAACCTTTACCTTTCATAATTAGAGAAAGGCCACTCATACCTATTCCACCTATACCTATAAAATGAATTGTTTCTTTTTTAGCTAATTCAATTTTCATTGATCGATTCTAATAGTTTTTGATTAACATTATTCCAAGAGTTTTTAAAATTTAATTTTTTCAAATTATCTTTTTTAATTAAATAATCTGTTTTATCAGACAAAATCTTGTTTAAAAATTGCTCTAATTTGTGAATATCGAAATCTTTTTGACTCATAATCCAACAGCAATTTAGTTTTTGATAAAAATTTGCATTTTCAAATTGATGATTATCTTTTGAATTATATAGTGGCACTGCAAGAAATGGCTTATTCATGATCGACATCTCTGCTAAAGACGATGCTCCCGCTCTTGTAATACATAAATCTGACTCACTCACTAAATCTTTAAAATTTAGACTAAAATCAAAAATTATATTTTCAATTTTAGCATCATTATAAATTTTTCTTAATTCATTTATATTATTACTATTTGTTTGTTGTATGATTCTTATAGGATGTTTTATTGACAAATTAATGATTACTTTTTGAATTATATTTTCAAAAATTTTTGCACCTTGACTGCCACCTACAACCAATATAGAAAATCTTTTATTTGATTGAGGTAATAACTCATTTTCATAAAATTTTTTTCTAACCAATGGTGATATAATTCTTATTTTATCTTTAAATTTTTCTGGAAAATTCTTTAAATCTTTAGTGTAACAAAAAATATTACTACAAAATCTTAAAAAAAATTTATTTGCTCTACCTAAAACAAAATTAGGTTCTAAAAGATAAATGTCTAGACAAAGTAATTTTGCACTCAAACAAATAGGTAATGACATATATCCACCTGTAGAAATTACTTTACTAATTTTGTTCTGTTTTAAAATAAAAAACGTTTTTATTGTTAGGTATAAAATTTTTATCAGTCTAAAAATTAATAAAAAATCAAGATTTAATCTAGGTGTATCAATTATAATAATTTCATTATTTTTTGTATTTAAATATTTATGTCCTCTTAAATCAGTTGAAATTAAGATTTTAAATTCATTTTTTAAATGACTGCTTAATATTTCTGCGGGTATGACATGTCCACCTGATCCACCCGTTGAAATTAAAATATTTGTTTTCACTTATTTATTTTATAATTTTCTTTTTGTTAAATTTAAAATTATTCCTGACAATATTGAAACACCAATTATTGATGAACCTCCATAACTCAAAAAAGGTAGCGTCATTCCCGTGGTAGGAAACAACCTAATATTAACTCCCACATGTATCATCGTTTGCATAAGAATTAGGCTAATTGAGCCTGTTAATATTAATTTTATTTTTTCGTCATTTTCATTATAAACTTTTCTTAGCACAGAAAATATCAGAATTAGAAAAATTACTAAAATTAACATTATAACAATAACACCAAATTCTTCTGAGATAACTGCAATGATATAATCCGTGTGAGCTTCTGGTACTCTATTTTTTAAAGTTCCTTCACCTAATCCTTTACCAAAAAAACCACCGCTGGTAATTGACTCAATCGCTTTATCTGACTGGAAATTATGAGTTCCCGACTCACGATCAAAAAATGAGAGTAATCTATTTTTGATATACTCAAAACGAGGTAAATAAATAACCATTAATAATAAAGTTGTAATAGAAAAAATAAAAATTGAAGAAAGAAAAAATATATTAATACCAGAAATAAAAATTAAGATTATCCAAGTGACTGCTATTAAAAGCGTTTGACCTAGATCGGGTTGAATTATTAACAAAGAAGAAACAAAAATCGTTAACAAAAAAGAGATAAAGTATTTAAAGTTTAAATTAAAGTTCTTTTGAGAACTTATAATCAAACTTAATGATACTATAAAGAAAGGTTTCACAAGTTCGATAGGCTGAATTCTAGGTAAAATAAACAAGTCTATCCATCTCTTTGAGCCCTTAACTTCAACTCCTATTAATGGAACCAATAATAATAAAATTAATGATATGAAAAAAACTATAATTGATAATCTATAAAGATTATTGGGTTCAATAAATGAAAAGAAAAAAATAATAACAAAACCTACAAGAACAAATATTATATGTTTAAAAAAGAAAAAATAACTATTTGTATCAAGTCTATCAGAAGCTATTAATGATGTTGATACCAGAGAGAAAAATAAACCAATAAAAAAAAGAATTACAATCAAAGACAATATTAATTTGTCTAAATTTTTCCACCACTGGTAATATGAAATGTAACTAAAAAATTTTTCTTTCATTTAAATGTTTTTTGACCAATTTATTAAAATAAAGACCTCGTTCTTCAAAATTTTTAAAATTATCAAAAGAAGCCGATGCTGGGCTAAATAAGAGTGTTTTTTTTATTAATTTATTTTTTTTTGTGTTTTGTAAAATTGCAGATAAGGCTTTTTTTAAATTTTGAAATTTGTAAAATTTAATTTTATTTCTTAGATCTTTGGTAAACTTTTTATAATTATTTCCAAAAATATAAGCTTTTATATTATTATGATATTTTTTAGGTAGAATTAATCGATCTCCTTTTTTAGGAATGCCACCTAATAACCAATAAATATTCTTATATAATTTTAATATCTCTACTGAAGATGAATAACTTGTAGACTTTGAGTCATTAATTATTGTTAAATTTTTTTTATTAAAAATTATTTGTTGTCTGTAGTTTAAACCTTTAAATTTGTTTATCGTATTAATCAATTTATTTTTTTTTATCTTGAATTTTTTTGCTATCTCTATGGCAAAAAATAAGTTTGATTGATTTGATTGTGATAAAAAATACTTATTTTTTATTTTTTTAAAAAAATTATTTTTTTGATCTGTATTTATATGAATAATCTTATTTTGATATCTATTCTGTTTTATTTTTTTTTGTATCAACCAATCGTTTTTATTTACAAATCCGATTGACCCCTTTTTTTGATTTTTGAGAAGCTTAAATTTTGCTGATATATAATTTCTTAAATTTCCATGTCTTTCAATGTGATCAGGTGAAAGGTTTAAGATTGCTGCGTATTTTGAATTAAAAATTTTACTATAATCTAATTGATAAGAGGATGCCTCTATTACGAATATAGATTGAGGCAATATTTTCTTAATTGATAAAATTGGAATACCAATATTACCTGCTAATTTTACGTCTTTTTTTTGATCTCTCAAGATGTCATACAGAAGTTTGCATGTCGTAGATTTACCATTAGTTCCAGTTACGGTAACGCAACAATTTCTAAAAAATGAGTAGAATACATCTAGATCTGTATAAATTATGTTTTTATTTTTCATCAAAAATTTAGTTAATTTACAGTTTTTAAGGTCAATCCCCGGACTAAGAATTATAGAATCAAATTCTGTGTTTAAAACTTTTTTGATTGGAAGGATTTTTTTTTTTGTTAATGGGCTTAATTTTATATTTTTTTTGTCATCAAACAAAAATACTTTATTGTTATCTTTTAAAAAATTAAATGTTGAAATCCCACTTCTTCCCAGCCCATAAACTAAAATTTTTTTATTCAAAAAAATTTTTGAAAATTTGTTCATTATCTTAATTTAAGGGTAGCTAATCCTATCATTGCTAATATTATCGAGATTATCCAAAACCTAATTACAACCGTAGATTCTGGCCAACCTTTTTTTTCAAAATGATGGTGAATTGGTGCCATCTTGAAAACTCTTTTACCAGTTAGTTTATAAGAAATTACTTGAACTATTACTGAAACAGCTTCTAATACAAATAAACCTCCAGTAATTGCTAAAACTATTTCATGTTTAGTTATAATACCAATAGCCCCTAAAGAGCCACCCAATGACAACGATCCGGTATCGCCCATAAATATTTTGGCTGGTGGTGCATTAAACCATAAAAAGCCAAGACAAGAGCCAATAATAGCTCCACAAAAAATTGAAACCTCACCTGATCCCTCTATATAAATTATCTTAAGATAATCTGAAAAAATAATATTTCCTGCAACATAACTAATAAAAGCAAAACAAGCCGCGACCAATATAACTGGCACAGTTGCTAATCCATCCAAACCATCTGTCAAATTTACAGCATTAGATGACCCAACAATTACAAATATTGAAAATGGAATGAAAAACCAACCTAAATTAATAAATAAATTTTTAAAAAAAGGAAAATATAAGTTAGTTAGCTCATTATAATTTATATAATAGGTTAAAAAACTTACCCCAACAAGAGCCAAAAATATTTGAGAAATTAACTTGAATCTAAATGATATACCTGATGAATTATTATTTTTAATTTTTTGATAATCATCGAAAGCGCCTAACAATCCAAATGTTATTAGAATATATAAAGAAAAAATTACATAAATATTAGTCAAATCTGACCACATAAAAACAGATACTATTATTCCTATTAAAATCAGTAAACCACCCATTGTTGGAGTTCCAATCTTTTTAATAATGTGATCTCCAGGCCCATCTTCTCTTATGGGATTTAAAATTTTTCTATTTGAAAATAGTTTTATAAACGGTCCACCAATTATTAATACTATAACTAAAGAGGTGAATACAGCTAAACCAACTCTAAAAGTTATATATTTAAATACATTTAAAAAAGTAAAAATTTCAACATAATCTAATAAAAAATTATAAAACATTTATATTTCCACTTTTTAATTTTTTTGTAATAGTATTTAGACCTGTAGCATTAGATCCTTTAATCATTAAATAGTCATTATTACTTATATTATCATTAATCAAATTAATTATTTCCGAGGTATCTTTTAAAAGTTCACCTTTTTTATTTTGGTGTAAACCTTCATATGTTTTTTTAATATAATTACCAACAATATGAACCTTGGATATATTGAGGCTATTTAAAAAGTTTTTAATCATCTGATGTTGTTTAATTGAATGCTTACCAAGTTCTAACATATCTCCAAGCAAAACATGTTTTTTGAAATTTTTAACTTTCAACTTATCATAATTTAGAAGCGCTGTTTTCAAAGACAACGGATTTGAATTATAACTTTCATCAACTAAATTAATAATTTTATTTTTAATCTTAATTTTTGATACATCACCTCTACCTTGAGGAATTTCAAAATCTAAAAATATTTTTTTAGATAACACTGTTATATCAAAATAATTACTCAGCGCCAATAATGATGCGAGTAGATTTTGAATAAAATTTTCAGAATCTTTTTTAATATAAAAAGATAATACTAAATTGTTATATCTTAAAAAAATTTGATAAATATTTTTTCTTTTCTTAATTTTAATTAACTTTATTGTTGCGCTTCTTTTTGTAATACTAAATGACAAAACTTTTATCTTATTCTTTAGAGCTTTCTGCCTATGAAAATTGAAGAAATTGTCATCTGCATTTAAAATTAATGTTCCATTAGATTTTATATTTTCAATAATTTCAGATTTTGCTTCAGCAATTTTATCAATAGTTTTAAAATTTTTTGAATGAGCATAACTTATATTTGTAATAATACCCAAATCTGGTTTAAGAATTTTTGTTAAATAGTCTATCTCTCCTTTTTTATCCATTCCAACCTCAAAAACTCCAAAATCGTCATTTCTTTCAAGATTAAATAAACTAAGTGGTAGTCCATATTTATTGTTAAATGAATTAGGCGAATAAGATACTTTCGAAATTTTTTTGAGTGTATTTGCCAACATTTCTTTCAATGTTGTTTTTCCACAACTTCCCGTTATACCAATAATATTACTTCTCAGATTATCTCTATAAATACTTGCACATTTTGATAAAAATTTTTGAGTATTTTCTACTTTAATTTGATTTAGTTTTGAGATTCTATGATCAAGTCTATTCACAATTGCCAATGAGGATCCTTTTTTTTTTTGCATCTAAAATAAACTTATTTCCATCATTCTTATTTCCTTTAATAGCAAAAAAAATATCATTTTTTTTTACTTCCCTTGAATTTATACATGCCTGCTTAAAAATTATATCTTTGGGTAACAGATTAGAGGAATTTTCCTCCAAAATATTTAATCTTAAATCGGCATGTAATGATTTATTTTTATTTTTGATAAATCTTAATATTTCATCTCTATCAGAAAAATAATTTTTGTTACCATCATAATCTTGGGTTTTTTCATGACCTTTGCCAGCGACAATAGCTATATCTCCAGTGTTTAAATCTTGAATACATTTTGAAATTGCATTTTTTCTGTTTGGAATTTCAATAAATTTTTTATTTTTAATTCCACTCTTAATTTCATTTCTAATTTTATTAGGTTTCTCGCTCCTAGGATTATCGTCTGTTAAATAAATTATATCAGAATATTTAGAGGCAATTTTACCCATTTTTGATCTTTTTTTTTTATCTCTGTCCCCACCACACCCGAATACCAAGGAAATCTTTTTTGATGGGAATTGTTTTCTTATGTTAAGCAACAAAATCTTAAGTGCATCTGGTGTATGAGCATAATCTAATATTACTTTACTATTATTTTTTATTTTACCAATTTTTTCAAATCTTCCCTCAACTGGTTTAATTTTTTCTGTAATCTTTAGTATATTATTCAAATCTTGGCCTGTTTTGATTGCAGCTAAAAGAGCCATTAAAAAATTTTTGATTTGAACAAAACCAATTAGATTAAGATTTAAATCAAATATTTTATTTTTATATTTTATCTGAATTAATTGAGATTCATTATGAAATTTATGTGAAACTAATTCTAAATCAGAATTTTTTCCAAACACTGATAATAGTTTTAAATTTTTTTGTTTTGAAATTTTTTTTATATTTATAAATTGAGGAATAGTTGAGTCGGTAATTATTATACCCCTTTTTTTTATTAATTTTTTAAATAAATATAATTTTGAATCTAAATAATCCTTAAAATTTTTGTGATAATCTAAATGATCATGAGATAAATTTGTAAAAACTCCGATATCAAATAACAATCCATCTAATCTATTTTGTTTTAGACCGTGACTAGATGCTTCTAAAATTATATGGTTAATTTTTTTTTTCTTTAGTGTATCAAAATATTTTCTTAACATTATTGAGTCTAAAGTAGTATTTGGAATATTTTTTAATGCACTTTTTGTCTTAACTCCAATAGTACCAATAGATGCAGCTTTTATTTTACACAAATTAAGGATTTGAAAATAAAAATCAGAAACTGAGGATTTTCCATTTGTGCCTGTTACTGCAATTAACTTTTTAGGAAATTGATTTAAATTTTTAAATGAAATTTCAGATAGTAATTTTCTAATATTTTTGTTCTTTAAGTAAACAATTTTTTTTTTTTTATTATCAATTTTTTTTTCTGAAATTATGACCTTTGCTCCATTCTTAATGGCATCATTAATAAATTTATTTCCATCAAATTTTTGACCTTTAATTGCAAAAAAAATATAATTTTTTTTTACACTTGAGCTCTCAAATGATACCCCTGAAATATTAATTTTTCTTAAATCTTTATCTAAATTTTTGATTAAATTTCCTAAATACATTTAGATTAACCATTAATATATTTTGTGGCTAAAATAGGCCCAATTTTTTCAATAATTTGACCAACAACTTCAACTGTGGTCCAACCAGCAGTATTGAATGGTGTTCCTTTATATCTAATACCTGAACCATCTCTATAATTATAAACATATTCACTATTAGTTTTTGGTTCATCCAACATAACAACTAAGCTGTATTTGGGATTTGAAGCTGGAAATATAGAAGCAAAAGTATTTATTTTCTTTCTTGAATAGCCGCCCAGTTTACTTTTTTCTGCTGTACCTGTTTTTCCTGCTATCTCATATCCTTCAACATTAGCTAGTGAAGCAGTTCCTTCTTTTGTGGTAACAATTTTTCTCAGAATTTGTATTAAATTTTTTGAAACATTTTCATTTAAAATTCTCTCTCCTTTTAAATAGGATTTTTTTCTTATAAGCGTTGGTTTGATTTCGTAGCCACCATTTGCGATAACTGAGTAAGCACTGGTTAATTGTAAAATAGTAGTCGTTATTCCATGACCATAAGAAGCTGTTGCCAATTTACATTTTCCCCATTTGAAAGGCAAAGGTTTACCAACTTCATCAATGTCAAATTGAATAGATTGAATTAAATTTAAATTAGTTATGAAATCTTTAAATTTTTCAATTCCTATGGATTGACCAATTTTAACTGAACCAATATTACCTGACCTAATTAATATCTCCTCAGCTGTCAAATTGGACGGAATTTTATCATCATATTCACTAATTGTGTTTTTTCCACATTTGATACTTTTTTTTAAGTTCTTAAACTCAGTGTCAGGCTCAATAATTTTTTCATTTAAAGCAGCTGCTAAAGTAAAAGTTTTAAAAACTGAGCCAAGTTCATAAACGCCTTTAGTTGCTCTATTAATAAAATTCACGTCGGTGATTTTTTTTCTTTGATTTGGATCAAAATCTGGCAGTGAGACGATGGATAAAATCTCCCCATTATCAACATTCATTAATATTGCAGCACTACCAATAGTATTAAAAATTCTATTGAACTTTAATAACTCTTCTCTAATCAAATATTGGATATCTCTATCTACAGTCAATTGGATAGGTTTTTTTTTTTTAATTAATTCTGGATCTAAAGATTTTTCAATCCCAGATATTCCATTATTGTCATCATCAATTTGACCAATTATATGACTAAATAAATTTCTCTCAGGATAAATTCTTATTATTTTTTCATGAGGTTTTATTGATTTGTCACCCAACATCATAATTTTTTCGTAGTTTTCATCTGAAATTTTTTTTTCAAACCAGAAAAATTTATTTTTTTCTAATCTTGTATTAATAGAACTGTAATTTTTATTTGGAAAAATATATTTTAAGTTTAATAATAGTTTTTTTTTATCAATAATTTCTACTGGATTTATTCCAATATCAATTGA
>MDTG01262495.1_pt1 | contig 13430 bp, 23 predicted proteins | sample 811421 | NCBI WGS metagenome assembly MDTG01 (sample SAMN05326645, study PRJNA326480) | marine metagenome | isolation source: seawater | place: Pacific Ocean: South East | collected 2011 | reverse complement strand
TGCCGCCAGTTCGATACTTGCACCTGTTATTAAAGTTACACAGGTAATAGCAATAGCGATATGTCCTATAGTGTAAACTACCGCGAGCATTATACTACTACCTCCAATTATGGATTTTAATAAATTCCACATTCCGTTTGTAAGTTCAGTCATTTGACAAATCCTTTTTTTTTGTTTATAATAGTAGTATAACATATTGATGTTAAATGTCAATAAGTAAAATTATTATGTTTGAAAAATATCTAACAAGAATAACGATCATTATCTTTTTGTTAACGGTTTTGTTAAGTGCGATTGGTTGTGTTAAGAAAATACCAACTAGAGAATCTAACACACCCAGTATTTTTAATGGATCAATAAGTAATGCTTTAGGATGTATGTTCGCTCCTGACAAGTGCGATCAAATCAAAGATATGTCTGAACAAGAAAAGAAGAAACAAGAAGAAGAAATTACCAAAGAATACGAGGAGATGGACAATGGAAAATTGTAAAAAATGTCAGTGTGAAGCACACTGTCCAGAAACGTGTGCAAAATGTGACTGCAAAAAATGTATTTGCAGTAGTTGTCACAAACAATAAACCCTAATCTACCGGTCAATAAATATCTGCATGATATCATATGACGCTGGAAATCTGGATTGGTTAAGCACACATAAACAAAGACCAATGTTCGTATCGGCATTTGGTAAACACGATCACGAACTTTACGGAAGAAATTTAGATTACAATAAGACAGTAGTGGACTTTAAGAATATAATGCACGACTGGATTACTTCTCATAAACATATTCAATATCACGGATTGGAAAATTATCCAGTGAAAGATATTATTCTAGGCACAACCCACGCACTAGATGACCTCCATTTTTTATATGGCGACAGGCTTTGTGTCTATGTAAATGAATACAGGTATCATAAAAGAATTACAGATGGAAAAATCAAAACAATAAGAGACAATTCTGAATTACAAAAAGGTGATGCAGTTGTTATATCTTACCCAAGTGCGATCACAACCAACTACCATTGGGATTTTAAAAGTTTGCTAAAGAGAGCAGAAAGCCTAGATGTTCCCATACACATAGACGGAGCATGGTTTGGTTGTTGTAGAAATTTTGAATTGGATCTGACACACCCACAGATTAAAAGTGTTTTTGTCAGTTTGTCAAAGGCATTTGGAATGGGTGCCCACAGGATTGGTATAAGATATACTAGAGAAAGACAGAGAGGATCTGTCACAAGCATGAACGAACAAGGGTATGTCAATATTGCTGATGCCTGGCTGGGAATACAGAGAATAGAGAGATTTGGTCCTGACTATCTCTGGAACACTTACAAAAAAGAGTACGATCAAGTAATCAAAGATTGGAACTTAACAGAATCAGATGCCTTCCACATTGCTTTTAAAGATCCAGGTAGACTTATTAAGTTAGGCATCAGGACACCATTAAGATATCTTATAGATAAAAAGTTTGATGCGAGAGGCACAGACGCAGGATTAAATCCTTATGAACTAGCAGAGAAAAAGGCCGGACTATGAAGAATTACACAATTCTAAATATCCCCGAGGATGTATTGAAAGACCTCAAAGAATTAGGGACACTCTTATTTAAAGAAGCAGAATACAAGATACAACCTGTAATAGACAACGGAGCAATATTTAGAATTATTATACGAAAGGGCGGTGAAAACAAATGCAACAATCCAGTGAGGAATGAATTATTTCAAAGCATCATGGACCGTATTCCTTTCGCCAATATAATAACAGGCGTCATGATGTTGAACCTAAAGCCAAATAGATTCCAACGGGTACACATTGACAGAGATAGACACTGTGCAATCAACGTGCCTATCATAATACCAGAGAACACCGAACTCGGCGTTTACAGATATGAACTTAACGATAGTATCGAATCGAAGTGGTTTGATATGCATCCAAACGATCAGAACCCTGGATTTAATCTTGAGGAGAACGGAGATACATATCACATGAAAGAACCTGTGCTTTTAAACACAAAGTCTTGGCACTGGGTATGGAATAAAAGTAATGAGGCCAGAAGTGTTTTATCTTTTGACATTAATAAAACTCCTTATCTAGATACTATCGATATTCTTAAAAAAAATAAGTGGGCATAGGTAAACAAAATGTTTGAACTTTTGACAACCTTTCATAAAGCAGGATGGGAACAGTACGGCAGAAGAATGGTTGAAACTTTTCTTGCACACTGGCCTGGCAATATTAAATTAAATGTGTACTGTGAAAATGTTGATGTCAACCTTAACAATCCTAGAATTATTGAACATGATATTTTTAAAGCCTGCGATAAACTTAGACCTTTTATAGACTTGTACAATTCACGTGAAGCAAATGGTTATAGAAATGGTGTGAGAGATTTCAAGTACGATGCAATCAAGTTCTCGTATAAGGTATTTGCTCAGTGCCATTCGATTAGAAACAGTTCGTCGGACAAACTTATTTTTATAGACGCAGATACTTTGACTTTTGCAAGTCCTCCTTTACATCTTATCGATAGGCTTTTGCAAGAAACTGATCTAACTGCATATCTTGGTAGACCTAAAAATAATAAGTTGCCTTTTGCTGAAACAGGATTCATTATGTATAATTTGAAGCACCCAAACATCTTAGAATTTGCTGACGTGTTCGAACAACTATACACCAGCGGAGAGTTATTTGATCTAGATTATCAAGTAGACTGTTATACATTTGACACAGCAAGAAAAAGGATAGAAAGCAAATACCAAACACAAAGTAATGATATCACAGGTCCAGATGGCCTGGGCAAGAAACACCCATTTGTAAACAGCATACTAGGAACTTTCATGGACCATCTAAAAGGAGACAACAGGAAAAACAAAGGAAAGTCTAGCCTAGATGATTTTAAAGATAGAATAAAAACAGAAAGGTCAACTCAACCGTATTGGAACCAATGAGAATTGTTTTAACAGGACACAAAGGATTTATAGGAAGCCATTATTACAAATACGTTAAAGATGATAATGAAGTAAATGCCTACGATTTGATTGAAGATTTTGATCTAAAAGATAAAAGTAAAGTTGATTCTATGCCAGACTGTGACGTGGTTATACATATGGCGGCGACAAACGGAACAAGATTATTTTATGAGACACCAACTGATGTAACCTTTAACAACACATTGCCTACATTTAATATAGTTGATCGCTATAAAGATACTCCAACAAAAATTGTTTTTACTAGTACCTGTGAAATATTTAATGGTACAATAGATAAAGGACTGTATGATATTCCTACCGACGAACAGGTTCCTATAATGTTTGAAGATATAACAAACGCAAGATGGAGTTACAGCATTCCAAAGGCACTAGGTGAGAATCTAATTTCAAATTTAAAAACACACTGGTTAATAATTAGATACTTCAACGTATATGGTCCTGGACAGAAAGATCATTTCATAAGTGAGTTTGTTAATCGAGTTAAGAACAAAGAATATTATATTAAAGGTAATGACACAAGAAGTTTTTGTTATATCGACGATGCTATACAAATGACACATAACTTAATTGAAAATGTAAACAACAAGATAGTAAACGTCGGGCACCAAGAAGAAATACAAATTGAAACTGTTGCCAAGTGCATAATGGACATCATGGGAGTTGATCCAACTAAATTAGAAATAAAATCTGGTCCAATTGGTTCTGCCAAACGTAGATGTCCTGATACCAGTTTAGTAAGGGAGTTGACAAAATTTACAAACTACACTCCCTTGGAAAAAGGATTAAGGAAAACTGTGGAAAGTTTAATATGAAGATAGGTATCATAGGACTAGGTGTTGTAGGTAATGCGATAAAGAATGGTTTTGAAAGATTAGACCATAAAGTATTATGCCACGATTTAAAACTTAAATCTACAATAGATACTGTAAAGGAAACTGAAATAGTTTTTATTTGTGTGCCTACACCTCAAGACGAAGATGGAAGTTGCGACACCTCAATTATAAAAGAAGTTTTACAGCAACTTGACAATTTGATGTACAGGGGCATAGTAGCAATTAAGTCCACTGTTGAGTGCGGCTTCACAGAAAAAATGATTCTACAATTTCCAAAAATGGCACTTTGCTTCGTACCTGAATTTTTAAGGGAGAGATGTGCAGAAGATGATTTCATCAATAATCATAATGTGTTGGCTATAGGTACACACGATAGTTTCGTATTTGATAAACTTGTTGAAGCACATGGCCATTATCCTAAAAATACAATCAAACTAAAACCCACGGAGGCAGAAATTTTAAAATATTACAACAATGTCTTTGCGGCCACTAAGATAATATTTGCTAACATCATGGCAGAGTTATGTAACAAAACTGATTGTGACTATACTAGAGTGAAAGATGCTTTCATAAAGGGTGGTAGATGCAAAGATTCATATCTAGATGTAAATGAAAATCTAAAAGGATATGGTGGTATGTGTTTACCAAAAGATGTGAGAGCGATGGCCAAGTTGTTAGAAAAACTTGGAATAGACTTTGACACTTTAAAATCTATAGATTCAGATAACAGTAAATTGAAAACAACAGTTTTCAATGGTATGAGACTTAAATAATTTAAGGTGAGGTGTGGAACTGTTCGTTGTGTTCAAAGGCAACTAAAGCCTTATCTTTGAATTCTTCATACATCACAGTCACCTGTTCGTATTTTTCTTTTGTTAATTTTGCAAGAATGTGTTGCGATGGTGTCTTGCCTGTTTTATCGTGTACTGCAATGTCTACAACAGTAGAAGCAACCGACTTCTCAATCTGGCCTGTTACTGCCGCGGTGACTCCGTTGCCAGTTAGACTGCCAACTATTGGCATAGACTGACAATTGGTCAAAAGCAATATTCCTAGTAAACCTAGTAAAATTCTCATAGCGATTTATTTACTTACGATTAGTCAGCAATAAGTTTGCAGTTATCTGCTGATGCTTTTAATCCAATTTGCTTGTCGTAAATCCAAACGTGTGACCATACAACCTGCTCCCCTTGTACAGAGCATTTCTTACCAAAACTTACTTTTGGATTCTTTGGTACTGAGCAACCAACTAACAACAACGTCGTAAGTACAATTAAAAATGTTTTCATGTGCATATTTACCCAATATAATAGCACATTATAGTTTTTTGTCAATCATCTATGTGGATAAGTAATGCACACTAGGAGGAAAACATATGTTTTTAACAATTGGTTTTATAGTAGGATTCATCGCAGGATGGTGGGTCAATGAAAAAGTAGAGAACTTGGGAGAAAAACTTAATCCCTTAAAATGGTTTAAGAAAAAATAGTTATGTTTAAAGTACCTAAAATTAAAATGCCAAAAGTCAAGATGCCAAATGTTGTTGGTAAAGCAAAGGATCTAGGAAAGAAAATTGGATCTGGAGTTGGGTCAACAGTAAAAGGTGCAGGTGCAGGCATAAAAAAATTAAATCCATTTAAAAAATAATATAATAGCAAAGGACTTACTATGTGGAAATGGTTGGACAAGGTTGTCGCTACGTACGATCCAAATTACTTTAGAAGAAAAGAAAAACCTTTAGTATTGAAAAAGGAATGGATAGTAAAAGAAAAAAAGAAATTAAAAAAGAAAAAGAAAAAATTGAAAAGATAAGTCTTTGGTGTGCGAGAGCAAGTTTCACTGCTTTGTTTTTAACACTTTTTTTTCTTTTTGTAGTCCCGGCAAAGTCGTCTGACTGTCAGCAGTACGATAACGAATTCGGAGTTCTTGATTTTAATGTGTTCATGAATGACAGAGAGTACGAAAGACTTAATGGTGCTGTCAACGAACTCACGCATCAACTTACGTATGTTTCAGATGAGGTTAAACCTTTGATACAGGCTGAACTGAAACAAATGATCAATGCAAGAGAGTTGATATACACTTTGCTCAAAGATCAGAAATTGCGTTTGCAGTTCCTCAAAAATGAATTAAGCAAGTGCGGTAAAAATAATTAAAAATCTTTTTTAGAATCTTCGTCTCTGCTCTTTACAATCTTATCTGCAAGTCCGTAAGCAATTGACTCTTCGGCAGTCATAAACTTATCTCTTTCCATGTCGTCCTTTAACTTTTCTAAAGGTTGACCTGTGGTCTTGTGATAGATGTCTGTTAAAACAGTTTTCCAACGCAACAATTCCTTAGTTCTAATCTCTACGTCTGTCGCTTGTCCACTTGCACCGCCCAAGGGTTGGTGTATCATGTGTCTCGAGTTTGGTAACAAGAATCGTTTTCCTTTTGTGCCGGCACTGGCAAGTATTGATCCCATGGAGCAGGCCTGTCCTATTACGATCGTTTTAACATCACATTTGATGTACTGCATGGTGTCATATATGGCCATTCCTGCTGTGACTGACCCGCCTGGTGAGTTCACGTAGACTGTGATGTCTTTCTCTGGTGCCTGTGATTCAAGGAACAACATTTGGGCACACATGATCGAGGACATATGGTCTGCTACCACCCCGTCAAAAACAATGATCCTGTCTTTCATCAAACGAGAAAATATATCGTAACTTCTTTCTCCTTTGGATGTTTGTTCTATAACAATTGGTACTAAATTTTTCATAGTTTTATTATACTATTATTTTTGCAACTGTGTCAAGTAATAAGTGCATGGTAAAAGAGTTTCCACCGGTGGTTAAATACTTTTAATATGAAATGGATAGTATTTGCAATTCTTTTATTCCCAAACAATGTTCAAGAAACTGTGTATGCACAGAAGTTGATGTTTGATTCGAAAGAAGAATGCCAACAAGCACTTTTAGAAAATCCACAAGGTTTTGTAGTAAGTTTACAAGACTACTTGGATTGGAACTATGGCATGGACCATGGAATTACTGTCACTAATATTGATTGTGTTGAAGACGATTATTTAAACACGACTAGCGCCTAGAGGCCCATCATATCTCTTATATTTGGTTCAATCATCTCTCTGCCCCACTGTGGTACCATTGTAATGCGAACATCACAGTTTCTTATTCCGTCAATTGATGTTACTTGTCCTATCACATCCTGCGGAATGCTGTCGGCGGCTGGACAGAAAGCACTTGTAAGACTCATCAGCACGTGTACCACTTCGTCTTTGGTTATCTTGACATCATATATCAATCCTAGATTGTAGATGTCTATAGATATCTCTGGGTCATAGACGTTTTTAAGTTTCTCTTTGATCTGTTTGATGTACTTCTCTTTCATGTCTTGATCGTCAATCACATCATTGAGATTGGTTTCAAGATGAGGGTCAACCTTAGGACCGCTCATGTCCATGTCGTGTAAGTATTCTTCAGTCTCTTTCATACAGCACCTTTTCTAGGTTGGGTATTCTAAACCTAGGTCCTTTAATTACTTTTCCTTCACTATTGTACAACGGTTTTCCGTTTGTGTCAAGTTTACTCATATTTGACTCGTGTACTTCCGCGAAGCACTTGTCTAAGTCAATACCAAACGAGTGTCCTGCACCATATACCACATACAGAATGTCAGTTAGGGCGTCTGCTACATCAATCAAGGTTCCTTTTTCGCAGGCATCTTCCAACTCTTCTAGTTCTTCTTGTATGAGGTCCAGTCTCAGTTTCTTCACTTGGTCATGCGGCCACTGTGGTTTTTCCACCACTTCTTGGCCAAATGTCTTCATGAACTCTTTTACTTTTCCAAAATTTGTCATTGTTTCTCCTATAAAGTAGTTATGGTGCCACAATGGCCTACTCGGCAGGACTCGAACCTGCAACCTACGGATTAGAAGTCCGTTGTTCTATCCAGTTGAACTACGAGTAGTATGATTGTTGGCAAGGGCCTTGGCGGCGAATTATTGCACTTACCCGAACTATTGGACCAAGACCCTCTTCTCCTTTGTGATCGACATTGTGGCGTCATTGCCGAGCGGTGCCGGTTCGCTCTCTTATAGACAACTTGGTGTTGCCTATCTCTGTGTGTTGCACACTAAACTATTATTATTAATATAGCACAATCTTTGAGTCTGTCAACAGAAAAATTAAAAAAGTTGAAATCAACGTGTCCGTGTGTTATATGGAAGTGCCTGGTGTCTCTGGTTCACCATATCCATCGCCCTGACCATCTCCGTCTATGTCCGGAGACATATTATATCTTTTCATCATGTCCTCGATAGATTCTGCTTCAACGCAGTATATTGTATCAAGTGCTTTTGGTTCACCGTATGCTTGATTGATTGCACTTCGTACCCACGGTAGGTTCTGTTGCACAAACATCTGACACTCGGGAACATTATAGAACTCTGGTTTTTTGAAAACAAAACTCTGTTGGAATGATTCGCCCGGCGCCATCTGCAAGAAGGCTACTATTAAGATTAACTTTGACATCTGCTCACCTTTCCGATTACCAAACATATATGCCGAGATAGATTCCCACTACAAGAGTAATTAGAATTATTGACACATAGAAATTCATGTTATAATGTTATTTAGTTCATGAATTAACTCTATTGAACTTTAAAGATTTTTTTCCAATCTTGCAGTGTAAGATCGGGTATCAGCAACTTGGCAGACTTCTGACTTGTGGAGACTGCGTTAAGTTTGTCCCTGCCCAACCGTGAGACATAAAATTCTTCTAGTTCGGCATCTTTTCTCATCGTGAGCCACAGACCAACTGGCACTGTCCATCCTGTCTTCTCCTTGTTGATTATGTCTTTGGGTAGCAGTCTGCTGTAGGCAGTTCTACTCATTATCTTGGTTTCTGACCTGTTGACCTTGTGCTTGGTGTGGATGTCTAGGCAGTACTGCATGAACGTTTTACTTGCCAACGGAAAACGCCCTTCCATGCTGTAGGCCATTCCATAGTTGTCGTTCCTGCTGAAGAACTCTGCTGGACACTGTGTCACACAGTCGAGCGCCATGTATGAACCCACTGGGTCCTTTGGATTCCATAGGTCGTCTGGATAGCACTGTTCCAGTGCGTCCACCAGATCGCTGTCTGACAACTTGACGTCAACGAAAACTTTGGGTCTCTTGAGCCTGTTCAACCACACAGTCAGTAGTGCTCTCCAACTGGTGGGCAGGCTGTCTTTCACTTCATAGAACATCTTTTGGTACTTGGGATATCCGCACAGCAGTTCGTCGCCCATGTCTCCTGCAATCGTTACCACTATGCCCTTGCTGGCAAGATGCTTGTTGGTATGGCAGTACATCGCCATGCTGGGGTTGAATGATATCTGTTCCATGTGTTGTAGGCAGTCGTTCCATGCTTCCATGTAATTATTGGGTGTTATGATCACTTCTTCGTGGTTGTACCCTTCTGCTGTGGCCAACACCTTTGCGGCTTTGGCGTCGCTGTTGAAGTCTTCCTGCTTTCTGCCATCTGGGTTAGTGACCGCAACGTCTGGTTCAATCCTGTTGGTGAATGTGTTGATGCCTCGATGCAGTCTGCCCAACTCGTATGCCACCATGCTGGAGTCCATCCCACCACTGAGGAACACGCCGATCTTCCTCTTGCCTATGGCGGATCTCTTCACAGCGGCGGCCACTTGTTGCCTGAACTCGGTCTCGTTGAAGCCGTTGACTCCGTTGGGCCTGACCAACACCCGCTTGGATCCTGTGAACTGACGCAACTGATAGTTGTAGATCCTAGTCTCTCCTGGCAACAACTGCTTGATGTTCTTGAACACAGTGTTACGCAGTGGATTGCAACCGGTACGACTCTGGAAAGCACAGGCCAGTTCGTCCAACTGTCGCGATCCTGGAACCCTGTCCTGCAGGCCCTTGATCTCAGAACCAAACACCAGTCCTTCTTTGATCTCTGCATAGTACACCGGCTTGACACCCGCATGATCCCTGCTGAGCCATATCTCCTGTCTGGCTGTGTCGTAGTAGGCGAAACCGTGCATGGAGTCTATCTCGTCAATGAAGTCCAATCCAAACTTGTCTAGTCCCCAGGCAAGTAGTTCTGTGTCGCAACCTGTGGTGTCTGTGAACTCCTTGTGTCTGTCTTTCAGTTCGTAGTAATTGAATATCTCACCGTTGTACACCAGTATGTTGCCCTTGGGAGTGGTCCATGGCTGTGTTGCATTGCCGGGTTCACCCATTATGCTCAATAGGTTGTGGCCCAGGGTCATGCTGTCGTTGTGCCAGACCGCGGATCCGTCGGGTCCCCTATGCTTACATTTCTGTATGTATTGCTGTATGAACTCTGTGTCTCGAGTGGTGATTCCGTAGATGCCGCACATATGCTTAATTATCAGAGGCGGTTACAGCATGATAAAATTCCGCTGTGCAAATTTTTTTGATCTGAGAAACACCCACCCCAGGCCACTTAAACATTTATTAAGTATTTCCCGCTACTCTGTTGGGTATTCGCCGCCGGTCTTCCTGATCATACGCAGTGCTTCCTCGAAGTACTCCTCGCACTTGTCCACGTTGCCCTGTGTCTTTTCCGCCACTGCCTTGTCCCTCATCTCCAGTGACTGTTGGTAGAGTGGTGCGTCTGAACGTTTGCCGTTCACTATCATGTTCTGGTAGTGTGTGGCGTCATCCAAGCAGGTGCCGTTTCCGGTGCTGTGTCCCGCTTTTGCAGGCAGGGTCATTATGCTCAGTAACACGATTGCTGATAGTATTGCCATCAATCTCATATGTTGCTCCAGTGTTGTTTAAGTGTATTTATTTGTGTGCTGGCATCAAACGGAGCAGATCACCCAGACCTGTATGTGCTGTGTTTTGGCCGCTGTGCATTTTTTTTTATATGGGGGTATTTTATCATCGACCTGGTGATTTTTAGACCATGGGGTTGCCAAATCCAAAAAAATTTCCAAAAATCAAATAGTAATGCGACCGCCTTGGAAATTTTCTTCAACTCAGATTCACATCGGCCACCTGGCCAACCATTCTTGATTGTGTCAAAAGGTGCCCTGCATATGCACCTAAGCACACACACAGGGCAGGTTTTCCGAAGGGAGGTCGGAAACTGTTTATAGTCTGGGGGGTGGGCCGCCTATCAGCAACACTATCAATGTGAAGCAGGTGGCCATCACTATGAACTCGAGACCCATCATACGGCAGTCCCCAATACCAATAGTGTTACCAACACTATCATGACCGCGTATATCCATGGTGTCATCTCTTCAAACATCTAATTGCCCTCCGGCTTCATGCAGGTGCTTATGGCCAACTCCTTGTATCTGTCCGGGGCCATCTTCCACAGGTCCGCTATCTTCAATACCATCCTCAACGATATCTCTCTCAACCTGTGCCTGTTGTCGAATATGAACTGCACCAGATCGGCCTCTATGTCCTTGTCCATGCGATACTTCTCCAGCATACCTTGTCGGCATATCTGCTTGATACGGAGCATACGATCCCGCATACTGTCAATGGTAAGATCCAGGTAATGGCATCTGCTTTGTAATGCTTCTAGGTGGTCCTGTAGTTTCTTGGATCTCACATTGTCGAACTTGACATTTGTTATGAATATGATGCCACCGTTGAACTCAAAACTATTGGGCACACCCTCGTTCCGTAATGCCGAGGATTCTGTGTTCCAGTGTAGGGTTCGCTTACGACCCGTGTCCAAAGCGGCCTTCAATAGGTTCAGGGCCAGGTCATCGTACAAGATCGCGTCACAGTCATCAAAGCACACAACATGGCCCGGATCCGCGTGTTCGTATAGTTTCTTGTAGAGCCCCACCGCACTCATGGCACCCTTCACAACCTCGAACTTCCGCTTGTTTCCAGCGATGTCGTCAAAGGTGGAGAACCTCTCCAGTGTGGTCTCGACCCCGTAGGATTTACCAATGCCGGGCGGGCCTGATACTATCATTGCACGGACCTTGCGGGTGGCCACTGCCTCTGCCATCTCGTTCAATATGTTGAACTTGGACTCTATACGGCCTATGGCGTCCTCGTCGCTCTCTTCCGGCTCTGTGGGCGACTCACCCTTCTGCAACTCGTCTCTGAACTTGATGTACTCGCCCTCTGCCACGATCTGGAAACTGGTCAGACTGGGCACATTTATTCGCACCTTGTCCAGTCCCTCATAACCCGGCAACTCACTCACAGCACAGGTCACGAATCCGCCTGGCTTGTTAGAGAACGATTGAAAGTCCTTTATGATGGGCAACACCCGGCCAGACTGATCTGTGCCTCGATAACTGCCTGTCTCTATTCTAATGTATTTCTTCAAGATTTTTCTCCCTTTTTTGTATTATGTTCATTATAACACCTATTGACAATATGTCAACCGCATGGTATGGTTTGGTAGAGTTTGGTAATGACCAAGTGGTCGTGTGGGCCATCGCGGTATTGTTGGTAAAGTTTGGTAATCGTGTCCGGGTTCGCAGGCCTGGCAAACACATGGTGATCTTGGTTGGTAAGGTCTGGTAAAGTCTGGCAACACTATACGAGCAGGCCATATTGTTGGCAGATCTCGGCGCTGTCTGAAGCCTGGCTCCATATGGTGGGCATGACCCAGAATACAAGAGCGAAGCAAGGTTTTTCAAAGGAAAATCCTTAGGATGGGGCACTATGCTAAAATGCTCCAAGCATTTATAACACCTAGCGACCCAGTCTATAAATAGTCGTATGCCAATACCAGAAAAGGTCCTCAGGCCAGAAATAAAGGACACAGATCCACCCGCACCCACAAGCATCAGGTCACATCTCAGATCGCTGTCAAAGGCGTCCGTCTGTACATCATGCTGGATACTAGGGTTGTCAGCGGTGTTGGTAATTCTAAGCATCATATTCTAACCGCCTTCATAATCACATATTGTCCAGTCACCCTTTCCACGGTGTGATCCAAGGTTGCACGAGCGAGCGAGCGAAGTGTGGATACACCTTCAACTGCGAATGAGCAGGTAGGTATCCAATCACTATTACAGGATCGGTAAGCATGAATCAAGGTGTCAATTTTGCTATCACGCGAGTTTCTTCGAAACTCTATGGACTCGCCGCTTGGTAAAATTTTTGGCGCAACGCCTTCGCTTCGCTTGTGGGTCATAAGGGGCAACTTGGTAATACCAATATCGCATCTGATATCTTGCATATTCCTGACAACACCATGTTCGACAGCACGAGAATCCCCAACACTTCCAGCATCCATAAATCTCCTATTCGTCCTTTAATTTGTCAACTATCTTCTTCTGTTCTCGGTCATAGTCCATGGAGTACCACTTGTAGACCATGTACACCGGAACCACTATCAACACGATGGGCATGAACAGGCCGTCCTTGCCAAAGTATATCAGCACCTTTAGGAGTGTGATCATCGCGATCAGCACACCTATCATCTTCACTATCAACGGCCAATTGCTCTTGGCATCGTTCCAGATCTTGTTCACTATCCATTGTAATCTACTCATATAACTCACTTCCAAAGCAGGTTCACCAACTCCTGCGGTTTCCATGATATTGCGAAACCATTTGTTTGGATAATTCTATTGTTCTTCCAG
>MDTG01249825.1_pt1 | contig 13430 bp, 11 predicted proteins | sample 811421 | NCBI WGS metagenome assembly MDTG01 (sample SAMN05326645, study PRJNA326480) | marine metagenome | isolation source: seawater | place: Pacific Ocean: South East | collected 2011 | reverse complement strand
GCTGCAATACTATTTTCTATCGGATTTTTAGGAATGATGATTAGAAAAAATGCATTGATTATGTTTATGTGCATTGAGCTAATGCTTAACTCTGTAAACCTTACTTTTATTGCAGCCTCTAGACATTTTGGAACAATAGAAGGCCAGATATCTGTTTTTTTTGTACTGGTTGTAGCCTCAGCTGAGGTAGTTGTAGGTTTAGCGATTATCGTATCAATCTTTAAAAAACAATCTTCAGCATCCGTTGACTTACTAAGAACAATTAGAGGTTAACAAGTGGAACTACTACTTTTAGTTGTCGTATTTTTACCTCTGTTAACAGCAATAGGAATAAAAATTATTGCTAAATTTTTAAATGAGCTTCTACTCAATTTTATTACCATTAACTCAGCACTTTTATCTTTCGCTACAGCCTCAGGAATGTTTGTTTTATTATTTCTAAATAAATATGAGCCAATTCACTTAAAATTTTTCACCTGGATAACAAATCCTGAAATTTTATTTGAATTTACTTTGGATGGACTCTCAGGAGTAATGATGCTCCTTGTTACGGGGTTGTCTGTTGTCATTCAAGTTTTCTCAACATCATACATGAGTAAAGATGAGCACTACGGAAAATATTTTGTTTATTTCAATGTCTTTGTATTTTCAATGCTCCTATTAGTTATGTCAGGTAATTTTTTAGTAATGTTTTTTGGGTGGGAGTTGGTAGGCCTAAGTTCTTATTTACTGATTTCTTTTTGGTCCAAAAAACAAACTGCTGCAAAAGCTGGTAACAAAGCTTTCATTCTTAATCGTATTGGTGACTTTGGTTTTCTTATAGGGTTAATGCTTACCTTGAACACTTTCGGTACTTTTAATTATGAAAAAGTTTTTTCAAAAGCATTAGAAGGAAATATTGACAACCTTACGGTTATTGTAATTTGTTTTATCATTGGCGCTTTTGGAAAATCAGCACAATTTCCACTTTTTAGCTGGCTTCCCGATGCCATGGAAGGACCAACTCCTGCAAGTGCTTTAATTCATGCTGCGACAATGGTTACTGCTGGTGTATTTATGCTTGTTAGGATTTCACCAATATTGCAGTTCTCAGAGACTGGTAAGTTAATAGTTATTGTTACTGGATTGTTGACAGCTTTGATTGCAGCTTTTTCAGCAATCAATCAAGATGACATTAAAAAAGTCTTGGCTTACTCAACAATTTCTCAGCTTGGATTTATGTTTATAGCGATAGGTTCTGGAGCATATGTTGCTGCAATATTTCATCTAGTAACACACGCATTTTTTAAAGCTCTATTATTCCTTGGTGCTGGAGCGGTAATTCATGAGATGCACCATGAGCAAAACATTCATAAGATGGGAAATCTTAAATCTAAAATGCCAATTACCGCAACTACTATGGGAATTGGCACATTAGCAATCTCAGGAATCCCTCCACTTGCAGGTTTCTGGTCAAAAGATGAAATACTCGCATCAACATTTGCTAACGGCGGTTTTTATTACATATTTTGGGCTCTGTCATTATTAGCTGCTCTTATGACAGCTTTCTACATGGGAAGACACTGGTTGCTAATATTTCATAAAGATTCTGGAAATGATATTAGTAATGTTCATGAAGCTCCTAAGGCTATGGTGAGACCCCTTTTAATACTGGGAGTATTTTCAGTTTTTATTGGTTTTATTAATACGCCATTTTTCCATGGTCTTGAAAAAGTTCTCCATGAGACGCTTCACTATGTCGAAGTGACTCACCTTCCAGAGGGAATCACTTTAATAATTTTGGCTTTAGTTTCTATTGGTGCTGGTTTTACGGGCTTGGTATTAGCTTATCTCATCTATGTTGTTGAGATTTTTTCCTATTTTAAATTTAAGATACCATTCAAAGATGAAATTTTAGCGCTTTCCTCTAATACGCTTTACATTAATAAAGTGGGAGACATTATTTTTGTTAAAGGCATGAAGTCTCTAACTAGAAAAACCGCTGTTATTGTAGATGGACTCATGATTGATGGCTTAGTCAATAAAATATCAAATGTGTTTTATAGCTCTTCACAGAAAATTTCAACTTCACAGAATGGACTTATACGAAGCTATGTCGTTTATTTTGGCTTCTTTATGCTTCTGTTAATAGGACTCTTCATAGCAACCCCATTGGTGTTAAGTTGAGTGGTTTAATTTATACTCTCATATTGTTTCCACTCATTGGTGCATTGATTATATTTTCAATGCCTAAGAATAGATCAGAACTCTTTCAGCCATTAGCTATATTTTTATCTGTCATCCCTTTTAGTATTTGTTTATACCTGTTTTCAAACGATAACAGCAAAAGTTCCTATCAAGAATTTGAATCAATTAATTGGATCAGTTCGTATGGAATTAAAATCAGTTTAGGATTTTCCGGAATGTCCCACCTTCTATTATCTTTAACGTCAGTCCTTGTTTTGCTTTCCTTCCTATCTGTTACTGGAAAATACTCCAGAAGCAAGGGTTTTGTTGCTTCAATTCTTGTATTGCACTTTGCTGTTAATGGTGTCTTTTTGAGTGGAGACTTATTGTCTTTATTTATCTTTTTTGAAGCAATATTGATACCTATGTATTTCTTAATGGGCATTTGGGGTGGAGATAACAGAAGGTATGCAACCATTAAATTTATAATTTATACCGTTTTTGGTTCAATTTTTATTTTTATTGGAACAGTTTACACAGGAGTAATTAGTTACTCGCAGACAGGAATCCTTGCTCTAGACTTTGTAACACTTTCAAATATAAGTTTTACACTAGAGCAATCTAAAGCTTTATTCTTATTGTTTACTTTTGGTTTTTTAGTAAAAGTTCCTCTCTTCCCATTACACACTTGGTTACCAGATGCACATGTTGAAGCACCGACAGCTGGCAGTATTTTGCTTGCAGGAGTCTTACTGAAAGTGGGGGCTTATGGGATTCTGAGAGTTTCTATACCATTTTTTACAGAGGGGTATATTGAATATAGATTCATAATTGCAGTGCTATCAGTTGTTGGAATAATATATGGAGCTGTTGTAGCTATCGCTCAGATAGATATTAAAAAATTAATTGCTTATTCATCAATAAGTCATATGGGGTTCGTAATGCTGGGGATTACTGCAGGTAACCTCTTAAGTTTGGAAGGTGCAATTATTCAAATGGTTAACCATGGACTAACATCGGGAGCACTTTTTATGCTTGTAGGATTTCTCTATGAAAGGCGTCATACAAGAAGAATCTCTGACTTTGGCGGAGTTAAAATTACCATGCCAAAATATGCAGCTATTTTCTTATTTACTTCTTTTGCATCTATTGGATTACCAGGATTAAATGGTTTTGTTGGTGAGTTTATGATTCTCATGGGAAGTTTCGGTACATATAAAATACTTTCAGCCATTGCAGCCTTTGGTGTAGTTCTTGCTGCCATTTATATGTTGTGGGCATATCAAAGAATTTTTACTGGTGAAATCAATATTCAAGAAAATAGTAATTTAGTAGATTTAGACAGCAGGGAGTTGCTCTCAGTCGTACCATTATTGGTTTTGATGTTACTAATTGGAATCTATCCCTCATTTATAGAGGGTTTTGTTTTAAATGATGCTCAAACAATCTCTGATGTGGTGAAATTATTTAGTGGAGGATTGAATTGAATACAGTTTCAGAAATTATTGGTTTGAATTGGATAGTAATTGGACCTACTTTAGCTTTAGTGATTACCGCGCTTGTATTATTGTTTTGTACAATAACAATCAATACTACAGATGTAGTTAAGAGAGCCGTTACTGTTTTTGGAATATTATCTACCTTATTTGCTGTGTTTTTAAAATTTGGATTGTTCCTTTCAGAGGGACCTTCATCCTATTTTTCTGAAAAAATTCTGTTAGATGAGTTCTCACTATTTGGAAATGTACTTCTTGGATTAATTCTTTTGTTAAATTTTTATCCTATTTGGAACTCCTCTTATGAACTTAAAGACAAGACAACGGAGGCAATAATCTTAACTCTCATGAGTACTGCCGGCTTCATGCTGATGGTCGATTCAGAAAATTTTATGATGTTATTTATAGGTTTAGAGATTGGGTCTATAAGCTTATATGCACTAGCTGGAATTAATAAAGGTAGCTTATCAAGTAATGAAGCTTCTTTGAAATATTTTCTACTTGGTTCATTAGCCTCTTGCGTGCTAGTTTATGGAGTTGCTTTAATGTATGTATCACTCTCAATTACCGGAGTATATGAAACTACTATTGCAATATCATTTATAGGTACTGAAAATGTGCCTTTAACTACACTTATTGGAATCTTGCTGTTGATCGTGGGACTTTTATTTAAGGTTGCAGCGGCTCCGTTTCAATCGTGGGCACCAGATGTTTATCAAGGTTCTCCAACTGGTTATGTAGGGTATATGGCTTCCACAGCAAAAGTAGCATCATTTGTTGTGCTCGCCAGACTTTGCATAGTCTCACTTGGTTTGGTTATGGATAAATTTGAATTATTCTTTTCTGCAATAGTTATTTTGTCAATTTTTATTGGCTCTCTATTTGCAACAGTTCAAACAGATATGAAAAGACTTATTGCTTATAGTGGAGTCATTCAATCTGGTTTTATTCTTTCAGGAATAACATCTGGAGTGAATGGAACCAGTGCTTCCCTATTTTATCTTTCTGCATATGTAATTCAGCTAATTGGAATTTTCCTAATATTTTCAGTCGTCAGCGGAGAACTTACTTCAAATTTTTCTATGGATAATCTTTCAGGACTATTTATAGAAAATAAATTTTTAAGCATATGTTTTACCATTTTTATGCTCGGATTGGCGGGACTCCCTTTAACAAGTGGATTTGTATCTAAATTTATATTAATTACTAACTTATGGTCTTATGAAAAATATATTTTAGTATTTGTGTTGATGCTATCTACTGTTGCAGGTTTTTACTTTTACTTAAAGCCTATATGGATTGCAGCAATAGATAAGCCAGAAAACAATATAGCTAAAATTCAAATAAAGAATTATGAAAAAGTTTCTATTGGGTTGCTTGCCATCACAACAATATCGATAGGTTTATTTCCAAATATACTTATCAATATTTCTCGTTGGGTCATTCAAAATTATTTATAATGATTATTAAATTTATTCCGCCCCCTGTTTTACACCACCAAGGAGGCTGGGATGAAGCTCTTTGGTTCATCATTCCTGTAATGTTGCTTACATGGCTTAGGAATAAACAATCAAAAGATGCAAAATAGTAATCTTTTCGTGACATATGATTAATGTTTATTAACTTATGATATTAAAATTATCTCATGACTGTTAAAGGCGCCACATCTGTAAATTCTCCTAAATTTGATAACAATCAAAGAAATTATGATGCCATTTTGTTTATGAGTTTTGGTGGTCCGGAAAAAAATGAAGATGTAATACCCTTTTTAGAAAATGTAACTGAAGGAAGAGGGATTCCTAAAGAACGCTTGGCTGAGGTCGGAGAACATTATTATCATTTTGGAGGGAAAAGCCCAATCAATGATCAAAATTTGGCTTTAATTACTGAAATCGAAAAAGAATTAGAAAAACAAAATATTAATTTACCTGTATATTTTGGAAATAGGAACTGGGATCCATATATCACAGATACTATGCAGAAAATGAAAGATGACGGAGTTAAAAGAGCAGTAGCTTTCGTCACTAGTGGGTACAGTTGTTACAGTGGTTGTCGACAATATAGAGAAGATATTGTAAAGGCTCAAGAAAAAGTTGGTCCAGGTGCTCCTGAAGTAGATAAGATTCGTGTTTTTTATAATCACCCTGGATTTATAGATTCAACAATTTTGGGCATAAAAGAGTCGCTGACTAAATGGGAAGTTGAAAATCGAGGTAAGGTAAAAATTGCCTTTACAGCTCACAGCATACCAAACTCTCAGGCAGAAAATAGTGATTATGAAGTTCAACTTAATGAAACTTGTAAAATAATTTCAAATGAATTAAATCACTCAAACTATGACATGGTTTATCAAAGTCGTAGTGGGTCACCCAAAATACCTTGGCTTGAACCAGATATTATTGATTATATGGAGCAAATTTCAGAAGAAGGAACTAAAGATCTCTTGATTGTGCCGATTGGTTTTATAAGTGATCACATGGAAGTTCTCTATGATTTGGACACTGAAGCTGTTGAAAAAGCTGAAGAGCTTGGCATGAAGATGGAGAGAGTTCCAACTGTTGGAATCTCCAAACCGTTTGTTGAGATGATTATAGAGCTCATCAGAGAGAGGATGACAGAAAATCCAGAAAGAAAAACTATGGGGGAAAGAGGTCCTAATCATGATATTTGCCCTGTTGATTGCTGTAAAGTAGTAACTGGAGTATGAAAAAATGTCAATAATATCTACAGGACTTAGTCACAAGACAGTTCCCATAGGATTAAGAGAAAAATTTTACACTAATGCAGAATCTCTTCCAGCTATCCTCAATAAAATAAAAAAAGAATCAAAATATATTGAAGAAATAGCAATTTTATCAACATGTAATCGTTTCGAGATTTATGCCAAAGTTAATAATACTGTAAATGCAAAAGTTGAAATAGTAAAATTTTTAACGGACCATTTTTTAGTTAACTCAAATAGTCTCTCAAAAATAAGATATATTTCGAAAATTCTATATTCAAATGATGACGAAAAAGCCTATGAGCATCTTATGAAAGTTGCATCAGGACTAGATTCTATGATTGTTGGAGAAGACCAAATTTTGGGTCAAGTGCAAACGGCTCTCGAAATAGCTATCAAGGCTAAAACTTCAGGTACGCAAATTCATCGTTTATTTGAATCATCACTAAGAGCAGGTAAAAGAGCCAGGACTGAAACTGAAATTAGCCAAAATACTACAAGTTTGAGTCATGCAGCAGTTCAGCTAATGCTTGAAGTTGTAAATCTTAAAGATCCTAATGTACTGGTAATTGGAGCAGGTGAAATGGCAGAGCAGAGTCTTTACGCACTTCATAAGTTGGAACTAACAAATCTGAAAATTATAAACAGGACTCATAAGAATGCTTTAGAAATTGGAGATAAGTATGGGGTTGCAGCATCTAAGTGGCCAGAATTAAAAGATAAAATTGAAAATGCAGACGTCATATTTACAGCAATGTCAATTGAAAAAGCTTTATTTACAAAAGAATATTTTAAAAACACTAAAAAAGCAAAATTCATAATTGATCTAGGCTTACCAAGAAATGTTAAAGCTGAAGTTGCAACTATAAAAGATGTTTCTTTGTACGATCTGGATTCGCTTGAAATAATTGTAAGCAATAACTTTGCCGCTAGAGAGGCGTGTATTCCTGAAGTCAATAAAATCATAAATCAAGAAGTCAATAAATTTGAAAATTGGATCAAGCAAAGAGAAAGAGCTCCATATATAACTAAGTTTAGATCAGAGGTTCAGTCTTTAGTTGAAGAAAAATTCGAAGGATTCTTAAAAGGAGAAACAAGTAAAAATATTGCTTTTAAAATTATCAATGAGGTCTTACATGAACCAACTCAAAAAATTTCATCAACTCATATGGAGCTTCAAACAGAGCCTTATGCGGAAGAGATTTGCAAGCGACTAAATCATGAAATCGCACATCAGGAGAAAGAAAAAGTAACCTAACAAATAAAGGAAGTCTAATTGCAGAGAATTCGCATTGGCAGTCGTAAAAGTAAGCTTTCTCTTTGGCAATCTAACTTAGTTGCAAAATCATTAAAGGCAATTTATCCGAGTGCAAATATTGAAATTGTAGAAATATCCACAAAAGGTGATGAAAATTTAAATCAACCGTTACCAGAAATTGGTGGCAAAGGACTTTTTACAGAAGAGTTAGAAAAAGAATTGATTAGCAAAGATATTGACTGTGCCGTCCATAGTTTAAAAGACCTACCAACAGAAAATACGCCTAATTTAATTCTTGGATCAATTCTTAAAAGAGCATCTGTGGAAGATGTTTTAATTACAAAAAATAGAAATTCTTTTAGTGAGCTCGATAAAAATGCAAAAATTGGAACTTCAAGTCTCAGAAGGTCTTCTCAACTTAAATCTATAAACAACAATTTAGAGGTTTTAGATATTCGTGGGAATGTACAAACCCGAATTCAAAAAGTACTCGATAAATCTAACCATTATGATGCAATTATTCTGGCTAAAGCTGGTGTGGAACGGTTAAATCTAATGAAATATGTAGATGAAATATTTTCCACTGAACAGATTGTTCCGGCCCCAGGACAAGGTGCTATTGCCGTACAGTGTCACCAGGATAATAAGGAAATTTTTGATAAATTAACTGATGAGACTACATTGATGACTACAACAGCGGAAAGAAGTTTTCTAGAATATCTAGGTGGTGGTTGCTCTTTACCTGTAGGGGCGTATTGTAAAAAAGTAAATGAGCACTTAATAATCACTGGAAGGGTTGTGTCTTTAGACGGCAAAGAAGTTGTACAAGTGGAAAACACCTCTTTAGAAATACCTCAAACAGGAAGAGTAGAGTTTGCTGAAGAACTAGGTAAATCATTAGCGATGAATGCATTATCGAATGGTGCAAAAAAAATAATGGAAAAAATTTAAAATGAAAAATATAGTTATTACCCGAAGCAAAAGTCAAATTTCAGATATTTCAGAAATTATAACTGAACTTGGGATGAATCCAATAGAATATCCTTGTATAGAGGTCGATTCTACAAATTATAAAAAAAATTTACTTGCAGAACTTACAAAACTAGATTGTTATGAATGGATTTTATTTACTAGTAGAAATACCATACAGGTATTAAATGAAATAATTTTAGAAAATAAAATAGACATAAATTGGTCGAAAATAAAAGTCGGTGCAGTTGGACCCGAAACAAACAAAATGTTAATAAATACATTCGAAATCAAGAAAGTTTTTACACCTATGAAATCCGGAGTAAAAAATTTTATAGAAGAGCTTCCTATATTAAAGCACGAAAGAGTATTAGTCCCTCAGTCTAAAGTCGCAGATAATGAAATAGTAGAAAAGTTATCAGAAAAGGGCATCTACTTAAAAAAAATAATTGCCTACGATATTAAAACTGGTTCTGGAGGTGAGGACGTTCCGCAAATGTTGAAAGAGAATACAATTGATGCAGTTATTTTTACAAGCGGCAGCACTGTGACTAACTTTTTAAAAAGGACCTATCCTGAAAAGCCAAACAACACACCAGTTTTTTGTATGGGTGAAACGGCATATAATGAAGCATTAAAAGAAGGGTTTAATTTTGTCTTTAAGCCAGATAAATCTACACTAATTGATACTGTTAATTTATTAAAAAATTATTTTATCGAGGAATCTAGTGAGTAAAGAGGAAGAATATCTAAATCCAAAAAAAACTATAACCTCAAGGAGATTAAGGCTCAATCCTGAAATCAGGAAAATTTTCAAGGAGACAACATTAAATGTTGATAACTTTATTGCTCCAATATTTGTATGCTTTGGAGAAAATAAAAAAATTCCTATTCAATCAATGCCAAATCAGTATCAAATATCAATAGATAAATTAGAAGATGAGATATTCGAGCTAAAACAACTCGGTATTTCTTCTGTAATTTTATTCGGTATTCCGGAAAAAAAAGACTTTTTAGGATCTGACAACTTTAGTGATAATGGAATTGTTCCAAGTGCTATAAGGATTATAAAAAATAAGTTTCCAGAGATTATTGTTATAAGTGATCTTTGTTTTTGTGAGTACACCGACCATGGTCATTGTGGTGTTATCAATCTTCCTGAAGCTGAGTTTTATCAACCTAATCTTGAAGAAGGTTATCTCTTAAATCAAGAAACCTTAAAAGTTCTAAATGATGCTGCTTTAATTCATGCAAATGCTGGAGCAGACATCATAGCTCCATCAGGGATGATTGATGGAACAGTCCGCTCATTGAGAACGCACCTGGATACTAATGGATTTGAAAAAGTTGCAATAATGAACTACTCAGTAAAGTATAAAAGTTCTTTATATGAACCATTTAGAGATGCTGCTGAAAGCTCCCCATCTTTTGGTGATAGAAGCCAATATCAAATGGATTTCTCTAATCGAAGAGAGGCAATTAAGAAAGTTAAAGAAGATTACGAAAATGGTGTAGATATCATCATGGTCAAGCCAGCAATGTTTTATCAAGATGTAATTAGAGAGCTAAGAGACAACTTTGAATTACCCATATGCGCATATCAAGTAAGTGGGGAGTACAGCATGATACATAATGCTGCATCAAATAATTTGATTGATTTAAACCAAGCGATTTTAGAAAGTTTATTAAGTATTAAAAGGTCTGGTGCAGATTTGATAATTACTTACTTTGCAAAAGAAATTTCTAATATGCTAAAACAAAATGGAGAAATTTAACCAATGAAAAATGAAACCAACCAACCAAGGTTTATAAATGCTGCGAAAGGTCAAGAGGTCGACAAAGTTCCTGTTTGGCTTATGAGGCAAGCGGGCAGATACATGTCCGAATACCGAGATCTTCGTAAGAATTATGGAATTTTAGATATTATAAAAACACCAGAATTAGCTGCTGAGGTTACAATGCAGCCTATAAATGCATTTGATTTAGATGCAGCAATTATTTTTGCTGACATATTACCTCCGCTTGAAGCAATGGGTCTTGAGCTAGAGTTCGTTAATGGTGAGGGACCAATAATTCATAATCCAATCAGAAATAAATCAGACGTTGAAGCATTACTACAACCCTCTCCCGATGAGTCATTAGGTTTCACACTTGATGCAATAAAACTTGTAAGAAAAGAATTAGATCAAAAAAATATTCCACTTATTGGATTTAGTGGCGCACCGTTTACTTTGGCCAGTTATGCGGTGGAAGGCGGTGCAAGTAAAAATAGATTAAATCTGAAGGGTATGATGCACAGCGATAAAGAATCTTGGCACAGATTAATGGAAAAATTAGCCCAATTTTCTGGAAACTATCTTCTTTCACAAGCTGAAGCAGGGGCACAAGCTTTACAGATGTTTGACAGTTGGGTAGGTGAATTATCCCCTGATGATTACAGAGAATTCGTAAAACCCTATAGCAAAATGACTCTGGATATAGCAAAAACAGCAAATATTCCTTTAATTCACTTTGGAACAAATACAAATGGAATGCTGCAAGATATAAAAGATGCAGGAGGAGATGTAATAGGAGTTGATTGGCGAATAGACATAGCAAAAGCCTCACAAATATTAGGTGATGATACATCAATTCAGGGTAATTTAGATCCTGCCACGCTATTTTCCCCTTGGGAGGAAATAGAATTAAAAACTAAGACAATTCTTGATTCAATGAAAGGCAGAGAAGGATTTATATTCAATTTAGGTCATGGAGTCTTGCAGAAAACACCCGTTGAGAATGTCAAGAGATTAGTAGATTTTGTGCATGAATATACAGATAAAAATTAGTAATGTCACAATATTCCAAAAATGAATCAGAGGTATTAATTATTGGAGGTGGTCTAGCAGGACTTACTTCAGCCTGGTATCTTCAAAAAAAAAATATACCGTACACACTTATAGAGTCATCAAATAGATTTGGTGGATTAATCGAGTCTTTTCATGTAGATGGAAATATCATAGAATTCGGTCCAGATTCCTTTATTACAAGAAAACCTTGGGCAATGAATTTAGTAAAAGATTTGGGAATTGACGACAAAGTAATATTTGTAAATAAAACTCAGGAAAGAATATATATATTTCTAAAAAATAAATTGATTCCACTTCCACAAGGTCTCAGGTTGCTCGTACCGACCAAAATCTTTCCTTTCCTTTTTTCTTCAATAATGTCTACAAGGGGTAAATTAAGATTGCTGTTAGATATAGTTTTACCAAAAAAAAATATCGATATTGATGAGTCTGTAGAAAATTTTGTTACGAGAAGATTTGGTAAAGAAGCATTAGACAATATTGCTGAACCAATACTTGGTGGTGTTTACAATTCACAGATGTCTTCACAAAGCATTCTGTCAACATTCCCACAGTTTAAAAAATTAGAAAAAGATCATAGAAGTTTAATTAGAGGAATGCATAAAACTAATAAGATGCAAAAAAATCAACAACCTTATGAGAAAGGGTTTGTGTCTTTAAAGGAAGGCATGGGTTCCCTCATTAATACATTAGCTAAACGCCTAAATGGGAATCTTCTTTTAGATTCTGAAGTAACTGAAATCCTTGAAAACAATATAGTTAAACTCAAAGATGGGGCTGAACTTAATTATCAATATTTAATATTGGCAACACAAGCAAACATAAGTTCAAAATTATTAGAAAATATAAATGATGACATTTCAAATTTATTGGGCCAGATTAAATATGAAAGTGTAGGATGTGTTTCGTTTGTTTTTAATAAAAAAGATATTCCTGATAATATTGACGCACACGGTGTTGTAGTACCTGGAGTTAGTAATAAAAATATAGATGGCATTCAATTTTCAAGTTACAAATGGGACGATAGGGTTGTCAAAGGAAAGGTTTTGATACGGGCATTTTTTGGTGGTCCAAACACCAGAGAAGTTTTAAAACAGAATGATGACTTGATATCTCAAATAGTTTTAAAAGATGTCAGAGAAATTTTAAAGATTGAAGGTTTCCCATTAAATTCTTATTCCAAAAAATGGATAAATTCTTACCCTCAGTACGGGCTGAATCACAAATCTCTAATAGCGAAAATTGAAAAGAATCTATCATCAAACATTAAACTTTCAGGTAATGCTTATCATGGTATAGGAATGCCAGACACTATTAACTCAGCTAAGAGAGCTGTAGATGAAATTGAGGCGGACATAAAAAAAAATGAAAAGTTATAAAAATTCACAAAATATTTTTAAAGAAGCATTAAATCTTCTTCCTGGAGGGGTGAACAGTCCCGTTAGAGCATTCAAGAGCGTTGATGGCGACCCAATAGTTATGAAAAAGGGATTTGGGCCATATCTTTTTGACGTTGATGATAATAAATATATTGATTATGTATTGAGTTGGGGACCGCTTGTATTAGGTCATAGTCATCCAGATGTAGTGAGTTCTTTACACAAAGTTATTACTCAGGGTACAAGTTATGGAGCTCCCACTGAGATTGAGAATAAGTTAGCGAAGTTTATTATTAGTAAAATAGATAGTATTCAGATGATTCGTTTTGTTAATAGTGGAACAGAGGCTTGCATGAGTGCCTTAAGGCTGGCAAGAGCATATACAAAAAAGACTAAGATTATAAAATTTGCTGGAAATTACCACGGACATGCAGATATGTTTCTGCTGGAGGCAGGAAGCGGAGTCGCAACATTGAATTTACCCAACTCTCCTGGTGTGCCAGAAAAAACAATCTCAGATTCTTTGGTTGCTCAATACAATGACATAGAATCAGTTGATAAGCTATTTAAAGATTATCCTGATGAAATAGC
>MDTG01292715.1_pt1 | contig 13431 bp, 13 predicted proteins | sample 811421 | NCBI WGS metagenome assembly MDTG01 (sample SAMN05326645, study PRJNA326480) | marine metagenome | isolation source: seawater | place: Pacific Ocean: South East | collected 2011 | reverse complement strand
TGCAGCGCTACGAGAACATCCGCACGCTCTCGGCCATGCGCAAGACCCTCGAGATGCAGCTGCTGCGTCGCGACCAGGAGACGGGCGAGCAGTCGCTCGACAAGAACAACGCCGAGGCCATCATGAAGATCATCGCCGCGAGCAGCCGCGAGCTCACGCTCCTCGCCGACCCGGGCGCCACCAAGAAGCGCGGGTGATTTGCAGCTTTTGTTGTGTGTGTGATGTGACACTAAAAAAATGTCGGACCCGCCCCAAACCTGGCCGCTTGAGTCGTTGCGAACACTTGCTGCGCCGCCGTCGCCAATGTCCTCGGAGGCGCGCCTCCTCGAGTGCATGTGCGAGGGCGCGAGCAACGTGCTGCACTCGCTGCTCCGTACCACGCATTTGGCGAGTGTCGGCACGCACGTGCCCATGCTCTGGGACGAGCGTGTCGTTCCGCTATGCGCCGCCAACGCGCCCTTGGCGAGCTTCTTGTGGGACGGATCGATGCCCGCGCACGTGGTGCCCAGCCTGACCGACATCTCCGAGCTAGTAGGAACGCTTGTGAAGCGACTGCGCATGCATGCGGTCGACGTTGTGGTCGTGATGGTCCTGCTGGAGACGCTTTGGGTAAAGCATGGCCCCGTCCTGCAGCTTCACAGCGTGAGGCCCGTGCTCCTTGCGGCGTGCTTCCTGGCGCGCAAGCTGGTGCAAGACGCGGACACGGCGACGCTGACGTGCGTCGCGGCCCTGGAAGACCTCTTCACGGCCCTGACACCAGTCCTGGGCGCGCGCATAGAGCACCAGCTGCTCGAGTACCTGGACTGGCGGATCCCCAACGACCCCGCTGTGTACAACCGGCATACAATTGCCCTCTTACAATTCGGCACGCCCCCGAACACGCTTCCACCAAGTGTTGCGAATGTGCCTTGGATGTGTTGAGGTTACATTTTGCAGCTTTTGTCTAACACACTTGTAAGAGAGAGATGGGTGGGGTGTGCGCACCGCGTTCCGGACTGGCGATGTTCCGAGCGGAGTGGTGGGTGTTCAGCCCTGCCGCGCGCGTCGCCGCGCTCCAACTCGTGATCGGGTTGGTGCTCCTCCCGCAGACCGAGCCGGGCTCCGGGTCCCGGTCGGCGATCATTGGCCTCATCCTGGCGACGGGCGTGCTTACCTTGCCGCTCGCGCAATTTGCAGCAAGCGTCTCGCGCCGCCACACCAGCGTACGCTGGTGGGCCGGACGTGCCTGGGCCATGGCGATCCCCGCCTGGTTTGCCAGGACCATGACGGGTGCTCACGACGGCAGCGGTCCCGAGTTGGCCGAGCGTGTGACGACGCCCTTTCTGTTCGCGTTTGTGCTCGGCCTCTGCTTCTGCATCGGCGCGCAGGGCGCGCTCCTCGCTGTGCCCTGGGACGTGGCCGTCAACGTGGAAGGCATCCTCGTCGCCATAACCGCGATCAAACTGCAAGTGGTCTACACGCACGCCTACGCGCTGCTGCACGCCGCAGTGCTTGGCGGCATCGCAATCGGGTACGCGTGCGTCTCCAAGTATGCCGACCTGCGCGAGGCGGAACGCGAGGCGGCCGAGGCTGTCGTGCTCGCCGCGGCCGCCGTCAACCAGCCGTATGTGGTCACCGACAACCAGCTCACCATTCTCGCCGTCAACCAGCGATTTGCCGAGGTCCTGGGCTACGACATCGACGAGGTCTACGGCAAGCACGTGTCGAAGATCCTCGAAACGTCGATCGACACGAAGTGGGTGCAGGCGGTGCTCTCCAAGGAGCAGACGGAGCACGTGTGGTCGGTGATCACCAAAGCCGGCCCGAGGCTTCCCGTGCGCATCACCTTGGGCGAGACGCGGTGCCCAATCAACAGCACGCAGTTCTACTGTGCCAAGTTTGCAAGCATGGCGCTCGAGCACCGCAACGCGCAGCTCGCCGCCGAGAAGGAGCGGCTTGTGTGGGACCTGGCGACCTCGCACGGGCCCGACTGCGTGGACGAGGCTAAGTGCCAGTGCCTCAAGAACCGCGTGGCCGAGGGCACGCACCGCACGCTTGGCGCAATGCAGGACCAGCAGACGACCGACGACGCCGTGTCCAATGCGCACTCGTTTGACCACGTCACCTCGTGCGCCTCCCTTGAGTCGTCCGTCATGGACACGGTCAGCGAGGCGGCCGCCAAGGACCTCACGCGCGCACCGCCGCCTCCCAAGCTTTCGCGCCTGCCGCGACCCGCCAAGACGAGCTCCGAGCCGTCGACGTCGACACGCAAGCCCAAGGCGGGCAACAGTCCCAAAAAATCAAAGCGTGTCTTGCCCGGGGTGGAGAGCGACCCGCGCGAGTATTCGTAGTGTTTTGAGGCATTCTTTTTTTTAAAGCGGTGCTTGTTTACTAAGAAAGAAACTCTTCCTCAAACCCCGCCACGCCCTCGAGGTGGAACCGGCTACCGGGCCCCCCGTTGCGCTCGGCGTAGTCCTCGAGCCACGCCTTGGCGTACGGCCGCACCGCGACCGCCCAGCGCACGCGATGCCAGTAGGAGCCGGCCAGGTGCTTGGCCTCTTGCCGGCGCAGGTCCGCCACGTCGTTCCAGAACCGCCGGATGGCGCAGCGCTGCTCCTCGCTCAGGTGCACCACGACGCCCGTAGAAGTCCAGCCGATCTTGACCCCCCGAGGCGGCCACGAGGTGTGAATGTGCCACTTGCTCGTGTCGATGGCCGCGGCATGGTAGAGGGTGGCCACCGGCATGCGGCCGGCGCGCGGCGCCGACTGCACCCATTGCACCGCGCCCGGCACCCACTTGGACGCGTCGTTCGCCATGGCAATGAGCAGTTCGTTGGACGGCTGGCCGCCGGGCGCCTCGTCCTCGTTTTGGGCAACCAGTTTGACGTTGTACTTGCGCAGCAGCTTGGCGGCGTCGAGGCTGTACATGAGCGTAAAGAGCATGACGGACCGCGCGGGAATGCCAACCACGACCGACGGCATGGGCGGCACGCCCAGCTCGAGCAGGTGCTCGAGCATGAACATGTCCTCGTTCTTGATCGCCCTAATCATCCACCGGGTCAGGCGCAGCGCCGCTTTGCGCACCAGCAACCTCGCATCGCAGTGCTCCTCCGTGGGCAGCGGCACTTGCCAGTCCCACATCTCAATGGCGTGTTCGGAACGCGACAACCGGGCCCTACACACTCGTACACGCACCCTCTTGCGTGCACAAGTTACAAATCTCCGGGTGCGTCGCTTGTCGCCGTGGGCTCCGGGGAGCAGTGCCGCTTCTTGGGCGGCGATTCGGGGGGCAGTTCCGCCGGTGGCTGGTGGGCCATGCACAGCAGGTGCGTAGCGGCCGCGTCGGTCCGCTGCTCGCGATGCTCGAGGCGGCTGGTGGCGGCTTGCCGTTCCCGTTGATGGTACGTCTCGTCGGGCATGCGCGCGCGGCTAATGAACGAGTGCGATTGGACGACGAGGTTCGGGTTGCAGGCCAGCTCAGGATCCACGGGCGCGACCTTGACGTACATGCGCGCGCCGCCGATGTCCGAGGACAGTAGCAGCACTTGGAACCGGTACTCGTGCCGGGTCTCCGTCATGAGCACCTCGGGTTCGAACGGTTTGGCGGCGCGCCCAAGGAAGAGGCCCTCGTGTGGACGCGGGTTGTGGCCGTCGTGCATGGCCTCGTCGTCCGACACCTTGTGCATGGTCAGGCGCAGCTTGATCCCGCCAGGCTGTATGGCTTCGCCCTTCACCGGTCGGCCGTTCGCGTCGACCAGCTTCACGCAGAAGTGTGTCATCTTGGTCTTGCATTGCGTCCAGATGGCCTCGTCGGCTGCAAGCCTACCGTTCTCCGTCTCGAGCATGTGCGGAAACTTCTTTCCCGTGTCCTCCACAACCAGTTTGATGCCCGGCTCATTGGCACGAGATGCCGGTGGCACCGGACGAGGCGCGCGCGAGGTGACGAAGGCCTCCAGCAGACCGATCAGGTTGTCGCGTTCCGGCATGTCCCCGCCGTCCTTCAGGTGGTGGATCCACGCAATGGCCGCTTGCTCGGGCGTCAAAAGTGGTGGATCAGGCGACGTGCGCCCGTGCGAAAGCGAAGCGGTCGACGCCCCGGCATCGGACGGCTCAGACGGAGATGCGGGCGCGCTCGAGCCCACGTACGCGACGAGCGCGGAGACAGACTCTTGTGTAAGGCTTCCCACATCATCGTACTTGAGGCGACACTCCGACATGGCAGATTGTGTAGCGTTCAGAGGGTGTTCGGAACGCCACGGGCGGCCTTTTATACAAGTTACAAACGGTGGGTGGCCGGTTGTACACACGCGAACGCGATACACACATCAAGTTCCATGCACCGAGTCGTAGTCTGGAGCGTACGACGTGGGCACTCGCGCGCGCGGTGCCTTCTTGTCGAGAAAGGCCGCCATCATCTTGTCCTTGCCCATTTGGCCGGGGTCCTCGTGAAACGTCGCGCGGTAGCAGGCGCGCAGCTCGTTGTCTCGAAGGCCTTTCACGAGCTCGGCGTTAGGGTGCGGCGGTTTACGCTTCTTGGGCTTCGGCGGCTCCTTGGAGGGAAGCACAAAGCGATCCCCGACATTCCCCTCCTCAAACTGTTTCAGCTTGTGCTTGCTGAAGCGCTGGCCCAGGTAGTACTCGCCCTTGCGGTGGTTGTCGTAGGTGCGGCCGTGGGCTCCCATGTGTAAGGTCTGCGGCCACGGAGGAGGCGAGGGGTTACAATTTGCACAGTTGCCGACACTTTATGTTCGGAACGCCACTTGTCATTACACATGTATACACAACACACATGTGTGCGCGCGTGACCGTCTAGTCGCCGCCGCCGTGCGCGGCAAAGGACTCGCGCGCCGCCTCGTGCAGCGGGCCGCCGGGCTGCGCCGCAAAGTGCGGCACCTTGTTCAGGTTGATGGTGAGGTGGAAGGCGGGGTCCTCGGCGCAGTCGAAGTGGAGCTCGCCGCTCACCGCGTCAAAGTAGCCGGAGAAGGTCTTGCCGTGCGTGCCCGCGCGCCCGTGGCAGGCTTGTGCAGGAATGTCGTGCACACTCACGCCGTCGACGCAAGCGTACGCGCTCTCTCCGCGCAGGCCCTTCTCGCGGATCTTCTTGGCCAACTCCATGTAGCATTGCAGCGGAGGGGTTCCCAGCAGCATTGTGGCGGCAACCTGCGGCCACGGAGACACTTTGTGTTCGGAACGGCACAGGTCATTACAAATGCGTGTGTGAGCTACACGCACCTCCGTTTGCGACTTTTGTATTCCGCCCTACCGCGCTACGCTAGACCAACGTGGCGATGAGGCGCGGATGGCGCGCGCCGGAACTGCTACCGATGCGCCTAACGCAGTGCGAGCAGGCGGTGTACAGCGCAGCCCTAAGCAGCGTGGAGCAGCACGGCTCTGAGGAGCAGCATCACGAGGCGACACACATACGCGAGCAGCTCGCGCTTCATGGCTCGTATGCGGAAGCGTGCACCAAGATCGAGCGGTACGCGGAGGACATGCGCCAGACGGGCGCGCCGCACGTGCCGCTGCGCTTCCCAATCCGGCTGACTCAGAAGACGAGGGAATGCGTGGAGAACGGCATGTTTCGGTCCTTCTTGCGCTTCCTTGAAGACCTGCACGAGGCGGTGGTTGAGCAGCACGAGGGCGAGGGCGGGTGGGGCGGCGTGGACGACTCGGCGACGGATGTGAAGACGGCGCTTATGCGCATGGCCAACGTGCTTACCCTCGAGAGCTGCCGGGTGCTGGACCGCGCGGCGACGGTGCAGCAGGCGCGCGACGTGTGCGTGTCGTACATCGAAACATGCCGAAGGGATGTGGTGCACGTCGAGTGCGCCAGCTTGCAGTCCCTGGACGTCGCATGCAAGGTGGTCATTGAGTGCCTGCGAAAATTCAGCAAGGAGTCTACTAGGATCGCCAAGGGAAACGTGGTGGATCGCATGCGCGTCTTTCTGAGGACGGCGCAGCGCAAGGGGTTGAGCGCGGCGGCGGCGCGGATGGCCAAGGAGCGGCAGATGCGGAGCATCATGGAGACGCACGGGTGGCTGCATGGCGGGCGGTTCGACGACGCGCGGGTGGCCCGCATCCATGCACTCCTTGTGTTGACTCACGACGACTTGTCGCACACGCTGCTATGGCACTGCCGGCGCATCACGTGGTTGTGCGCCGCGAACGCGTTCAATCGCTGCTGGTGCGGACTGTCCGTCGGTCCCGAGCGCATGGAGGGGGCGCTGCTGCAAGCGCCCGCACACTTGCGCGTGTTTGCGAGCGAGGAGCGGCTGCGCGTCGCGCCCGAGCGAACGGAAGAGCCCTTTGTGTGCTACCTGAGCGTGGTAAGCGTGGCCAACATTGTGCTCGAGCTGCTGCGCACTCGCCAGCTGCCGCTCAACCGGATAAGTGCGTCTTATTCGAATCGCGTGCTCACCGTCGACTTTTGCAAGTATGAGCGGGCTGCGAAAAACATCTTGTGCGACACGCTGCAGCCCTGGCTCGAGACTGCGCACGCGGACGGTTTTCGGTAAAAATGATAACACTGGGTGCGCTAACGAGTTAGTGTGTGCGAGGGTAGTGCTGGGGCGAAAAAAGTTGCGAGCCAGATGTCGAGCCGCGGCACGGCACCGTCTAACGATGCATTTGCGGGCGGCGCCCAGCAGCGCAACCTTTACCCCCCGGGTGTGGGCGGGGCCAACCTGTCGGCCAACACGCGCGTCAGCTCCCCCGCCGCCGGCGTTGCGCCTGGCCAGATCAAGTCGGCGCTCAACAACTCCACCTCGAACATAGGAATTCCTTACAGCCGCTTAGTACCATTGAACAACAGCAACAAGCTCATCGGCAAGGACGAGCTCGGCAAGACCGTTGTGCGCAAGGAGACGGAGGACCTGCGCGCCACAACGATCGCCTTCATCCTTGGCCTCCGCGGTCAGAACAAGCCGCCGCGCCCTCTTCTCCGGGGGTTGGAGCAGGCACCCGGCGTCCCGGGGTACAACGTCGCGTACCAGCCGGACATCATGCCCGCCATGGTGGGCACCGAGCGCTTCCAGCAGCTGTGCTCGATCGAGTACCTGCACGAGTACTTCAAGCAGGTGCTGGCTGGCAAGGTGATCAAGCTCGACGAGCCGATCAAGGACATGTTCACCGGCAACACCATCAACAACGGCTACGACGTGCAGACCACGGGCCCCTACGGCGCGCTGAACGCCTCCATCGAGGAGGCCAAGCGGGCGGGCATCGCGGAGGGCATGCCGGGCCGCGCGGGCCTCCCGGACGACGCGAACATGCTCAAGATGCCCGACCTCGCGCGGCAGATGGGCCTGGAGGGCTCAGACGCCAATGTGTCGGTGGAGAACTACCAGGGCATCTTTGCGCGCGACTTTGGCCCTTTCCTCAAGGGCAAGGGCACGCCCACCGAGCTGGTCAACTGCACGCGCGACCACCTGCCGCAGGTGTTCAACCCGGAGGCGGAGGAGCCTTCCCGGTACACGGCACAGCCCTTTTCGGTCTCACGCAACTTTGGCGACGAGGTGGCCTTCTCGATCCTCGACGCCCGCTTCCTGGAGAGCGGCCTGACCGACTGGCGGCCGGACGGCATCGTCCTCTCGAAGGGCGCCAACGACCCGTCCGACAAGCTGTCGGACGAGTACCTGGAGGCCCGCGACGGGCAGCTCTACAACATCAGGATTCAAGGGCCTGCCGTGGGCACCGCCTGGACCGGCGAGCGCTCGCTTGAGGTGCTGCCGCTCGACAAGGTCTTCGTCGTCCTGGTGGCCGACGTGTGGTTCGACACCGCGAAGCTTACGACCATCAACGCGTCGATCGAGGCCGACGCGGACGGCAAGGGCGGTCGGCAGAGCGCCACCACCATCGCGAGCCTTATGGAGAACGGCATTGAGAGCACAGACGACGTCGCCGATTACCACGTGCTGCGCTCCAAGTACCTGGCGCAGCCGCTGGACGAGGAGGCCTTCAAGGCCAAGCAGGCCGCGGCCTTCAAGGGCGCGCAGGAGAGCACCGTGCTCGCCAACTTCCGCGTGATGGTGTCCACTTCGTCGCAGATGATCAACTACTCCACATACAAGAGCAAGGGCAACGTATTCAGCGACACAGACGGCAAGCGAAGGCGCCTCCTGGGCACGTCGCGCATGGGCCTCACCCTCTCGAACGAGGTCGGAGAGTACATTGTGGGCGGCTGGCAAATCGGAAACGTGCTTGACACGGCCGCGTCGCGCGCGGCCATGCCCGCGGGGAACCAGCTCGGGATAAGATCGACGCCCCACTCGGCGGCAATGAACATCAACGTGAACGTCTCGTGGTTCAGCGCGGACCGGCTGTGCCGCTCGTTCAACAACCCCGAGAACACCGTGAGGCAGCGCTTCGAGGCTCACCACCGCTTCCCCAAGAACCCGGTCAACATGCAGCTCGACCAGGCGGCGTTCGACGAGGTCCTGGGCGTGCCCGTCGGCGCCGCCACCGTGTCGGCCGAGGCGTGAGCAAATGGTCGCAATAATGCATTTGTGTCTTGTGTGTGTGTGTGTGTATTGGCGTGGGCGTGTGTGTGTAAGGACGAATGTGTACCATCGCTAAGTCGCTGCCTTCTTGGCGTTACAAACCGGTGTTTGCGTTCCGAACACGATGACCACCCTGTGCTTCACATGCGCCGGGCCAAGGTCGATACAAAACCAAGTCGCCAAGATGGCCGCTCTGGGCGCGCAGTCGCAGTCGGTGAACCCATTTTGCCTCCCAACCGATGTGCAGCTGCTCTCGAGCAAGGCGCTGCGCGTGCTTGTGCTTGTGGAAGACGAGAACGCCAGCTTGGTGGGCGACCTGCGCGGGTGGGCGCGCTACGACGCCGTTGCTGAGGGCGGCGGCGAGGTTGGCCTGCCTACGCTCATCAAGTCGTGCCCCATTCCGGAGTGGGTGACCACAGACAGGCGCACAGAGCGCCTGCACACGCTGCTGACGTGCACATTCAACTTGGCCTCGCTGCTGTACATGCTCTTTGAGACGATGGAGACCATTTCGCCCAAGCTGAAGAGCTGGCTTTCGACGGTGTACAAGACCAACGTGGAGCGTAGCTTTGCCCGCGTCAAGCCCATCTCGGATCGGAGGAAGGTGTCCCTCTGTTTTCTCGCGGACAAGTGGCGGGACAACATGGCTGGGATTGCCGAGGCCGACGAGCCGCCCGACGAGCCGGCCGACGAGCTGCCCGACGAGCCGCCCGCGGAGCTCGCCAAGGAGACGCCCAAGGAGACGCCCAAGGAGCCGCCCAAGATCAACGCGGACGACCTGAGGAGGCTGCACGAGGTGGCCTATCTGGGCCCGGAGAAGAGCCAAACGATGTGGTTTGCCAACAGGCACCACCCCATGGTTGCCGACTGGCACGTTCCTGCGCTATCGTCCTGACTTTTCACTTGTGTGTGACACGTGTGTGTGCGTTTGTAGGTGCGTGTAGCGAGCCTCGCATGGCGTCGCTGGGACACGTGGCAGTAGACAAATCGCAATTGGAAGGGGTTGTTCGCTGCCCCCCGACCGTGCTTGGCATGCTCGCACCCCTACTAGACACACTGGGCGCGCTCGCGAATCATCCCGGATTCATGCAGCCGCTCAGCATCGACTCTGTGGGGTGGTACATCGACGAGACGAGCCCGGAGCAATGCCGCGCGCGGCTCCTGAGCGGTACGGGGCTGCACCTTGTGTACAAGATGCGCCAGTACGATGTGCTCTTTTGCGAGGCGGCCGAAAAGCTGCCGTCAGAGCAGCGGCGGCAGTGCCTGGCGGTGCGCGGCTCCAACGAGATGGCGCGCCGCCTCGACCCAACCGAGCGCGGGTCGGCCGAGATCGTTGTATCCTTCCCGGGCGGCGCCACGCTCACCGTGCGCAAGCACCGCGACCCGCGGCGCATGGTGGTTGTGCTGGCCTCTGTGCAGAAGAAGAAGAAGGTGGTGGAAGCCATGCTTCCGGACGCGGATGCGCCGAAGCTGGCGTTGCTCTTTGATGAGGCGGCGAAGGGACAAAGGCAGGCGACGGCGGGCCCGAGCGCGATGAGCAAGCACGTGAAGGTGGAGAATGGCGACTTTTGGGAGCTGCCCTCGTGGTACGCCTCGGCCGTGGCGCTGCTCGCGCAGGACGTGTTCCGCGTGCACGCGCTGCTCTCGGCCACCTCGCAGCAAACCTCGCGCGCGCTCTTCCTCGACCGCGTCACGGCGCACCGGATGGACAAGGACAGCGACATCAACAAGCATTACACGCTGGTCAAGGGCGCGCTGCACCGCGCGAGCGGCGGGTGCGCGTGCCTGCTGCACCGCGACAAGGCGCCAGAGGAGGCGTTCAAGCGGCTCGAGTTCCGCATGGAATTTTGCGGCTACCCGCTCGAGGACGGCAAGTGCAAGCGCCATTGCCTCGCCGAGCGCATCGACGAGTCGGCGCGCTTCCCCGGCGTGTGCATGAAGTGCCTCACCGTGGAGCTGCGGTGCACGCACGAGTTCTCCAAGAAGGGGCGCGGCACCGGGGGCATTCGCGTGCCTCTTGACGTCAGCGACGAGCGGATGGACCTCGCGTACACCAAGGAGCTGGTGCGGGACATCGCCAGTTGCGGCGCGCGGCTCATGGTGCCGACCGAGGACAGGGACCTGCAGCCAGACATGGCAGCGACGATGGCCAACCTGTCGGAGGCGCGCGCGCGGCACGCGCACATTGGCGACGCGATGCTGCACCACGACATTGTGGCCGTCTACCTGCTGAGGCAGCGCACGGCCGTCACCAAGGCCGGGCGCTTTGTTGGGCGCGTGCGCGCCGACTGCAACAGCATATTGAAAACGCACAAGCACCTGTTCAAAGTGAAACCGTCGTAGATAACTACTGATCAAAACCATTAGTGGTAAAGGCGGGCGGCATGCTGCCCGCCTTGCAGAAGCTCCGCCTGGTGCCATGCCCCACGGGCATGGAGGCGATGGATGTAGACAACGATGAGCCGTGGGAGCGCAACGTGCGCCGACGCGTGGAGGCCTTGCGCGTGACGACGCCGGACCTCGACCAGGACCTCGTGCGCGTGGTGCTGGCCGCGATCGACACGGGCGACGCCAAGGGCGCGTGCCGCACGGCGAGCGCGTGGTGCGCCGCCAACCGCAATCACCGCCAGGCGTGCCTCGACGCCGGCCCTGTGTTTGCCGCGCTGTCCGCCGCCATCTTCACGGCCAACGCGCCCACGCTCGTTCCAAACGACGCGCGCGCCAACTTCAACGCGCTGTGCAACCGCATCGCCGACTACGAGGCGGGGCGGATGATGCTGCAGATCGGCACGCCGGACGTGCGCATCCGCCCGTTTGTGCGCGCGGCTGTGCAGCATGACCCCGTCGCTGCTCTCGGGCAAGCGACGACCTTCCGTACCGACCGAGCCCTCATGAAGGAGGCGCTGCAGATCGACGGGCTGGCGTTGTTGTATGGGTACGATACCGACATTGACTTGTGCCGCATCGCCGTCAAGCAAAACGGGCTGGCGCTTCGGTACGTGGCGCGGATGTGGCGCAAGCAGCGTAACGACATCACGCTTGATGCGGTGCGGCAGAACGGGCTGGCACTGCAGTACGCGCTCGAGCCCGTCTGCTACGAAAGCCAGGTGCTGTACGCGGCGGTGCTTCAAAACGGCAACGCCCTGCAGTACGCCTCGGAATGGAGGAAGGGCGACTACAAACTTGTCATGCAGGCGGTCAAGAACAAGGGCGGCGCGCTGCGCTGGGCGTCGGACTTGATGCAGGACGACATAAACATCGTGCGCGAGGCGGTGACCGACGACGGCTCGGCGATCGAGTACGCGTCGCCCCGGCTGCAGGTCAACGAGGAGATCCGCGCCATCGCGCGCACGCAGATCCGCTACGACGCCTCAGCGGAGGGGGGTGCGGGCGTGGTGGCGTTCTGAGCGCGTGTTTTTATTTGTCAGAACCCACTCAAAATACTGCACACTCGCACACGCGACCCTCTATTGGTCGTCCGCGTCGTCCTCCTCCTCGACCATTGTGGCCGCGGTGCGGTAGAAGAGCACGTGCAGCAGGCCGTTGACCTCGTTGATCTTGTAGGTGGTGCCGGGCGGCTGCTTGATCAGCTCCTCGTGGCAGATGTACTGCTTGCGCTTGGAGCTCGTCTCGCCGTCCGCGTCGGCGTTGGGCTTGGCGCGCTTCTTGGTCTCGGGCGGCTTGAGGCAGGACGCGACCACCTCCGCGGGCGTGGCGATCTCCCACTTCTCGATCTCGGGGTTGATCTGCGCACGGTTGGGGCAGTGCTCCTTCTTCTTCCAGTCGAGCACGTCCATGCGCTTCTGCTGCCGCTCGTTCAGCTCGACTCCGTCGGCCTCTGCCTTCTCGAGGGCCTTCGCCTTGACCTTGTGGAAGTTCTTCTCGGCCACCGTGGCCGAGATCAGGCGCAGGAAGCGCCTCTCCTCGGGCCACCCCGGCACGTCAAAAGTGGTGTAGACGCAGTTGCCCGTGTCCCCCTCGATGCGGCACAGGTAGTCGGGCTCGCAGTACGACAGCCACTTCTCGGGCGACTTGGTGTTGATCAGCGCGCCCAGGTCCTCGCCCGTCTTGATCTTGTCGTTGGGGTACTTGGGGTACGACTTGATGGCGGACGCGGGCACGTGGTAGCAGTTCTTGCCAAAGGGGAGCAGGTACGTTTGCGGCGGGGACGAGCGGGGGATCTGCGCGCGCGCGCTGTTACCCTGCGTGATGATCTGGGTGCTGGGCATGACGCGCGATTTTGAATGCGCCTTTTTGACACAAAAACACGGGGTTGAAGAGTTAGCGCAAACGCGCATACAAAACCGCTCAGTCCGCGTGTTCGCGATCTTTGGGCGCGGCGGCTCGCGCTTCCGCGCCGCAATTGTGCTCTCTCAGAATGCGCTTGGTCTCGATGCGCAGAAGCAGCTCGCGCACGGCGAGAACGGCGACCAGCAGCATGAACAGCACAAACGGCAGCCCGCCGGGGCGCGCGACGTGCTGCAGCGCGTCGACGGCCCGGTTGCCAAAGTCGTCGCGGTGGATCGTGGCGTTGACCTCCTGCTTAAGCCGGAGCGCTTCCGTCATGGCGCCCTGCACGCGCGTCGCGACCGAGGCCGCGACGCGCTCCTCGAGCGGCGCGGGGATCACGACAAACCGCTGCGTGGGCATGTACGTGTGTCGGGCAGGCGTGTCGACCCATTTGCCCGACACGCGTGCGTAAAGTGTCACCTTAGCGCCGGAGGTCTGCAACTTGTGTCGCTTGTAGCGCACAAATGGAGCGTTCCGAACAGCCGCGCACGCCCGCGCGCGCCATGTCCGCGGAGGCGGCGGAGCCCTTGCGGCTGGACCAGCTCGGCGCCGACGCCCTGCAGTGCGTGCTGATGGCCAACGACACCTTTGAGTGCGACGTGCTCTTTGCGGCGCTCACGAGCACCACCCTGCTCGAGGCGATGCGGGGCGCCCTTCGCGAGCG
>MDTG01352319.1_pt1 | contig 13432 bp, 15 predicted proteins | sample 811421 | NCBI WGS metagenome assembly MDTG01 (sample SAMN05326645, study PRJNA326480) | marine metagenome | isolation source: seawater | place: Pacific Ocean: South East | collected 2011 | reverse complement strand
TAGTATGCGCAATGATAGCGATTGGTTTGCCTGATGATTGATAATTGAGTGAATCATATATCTCATCATGGGAATGCCCATTAATAACCAACACATCCCAGCCAAAGGCTTTTAGTTTGTCTTCCAATGGATCAAGCTTTATTGCTCTATCATTTGACCTATTAAAGTCAATAATACAATATAAATTATTAAGATTATGTTGCGCGCCGAGTAACATAGATTCCCAAAATGTCCCTTCATTTATCTCACCATCACCAACAATCACAAAAACTCTATTTGATAAGCGCTTAATCTTAGATGCTAAAGCTATCCCTATAGATATGGAAATCCCGTGCCCAAGCGATCCTGTTGAAGCCTCCACCCCAGGAACTTTTTTACTGCTTAAGTGCCCACCCAAAATACTATTATGTGAACAAAAACTCATTAATTGTTTATTGGTTATAAAGCCTTTCTCTTCTAAAATTGAGGCATGTGCAAGTGAGGCATGGCCTTTGCTTAGCACCATAAAATCTCTATCCTCATTATTTAAATTATCAAGTGTCAAATTCATTACTTGGTCATATAAAATAAATAATATATCTATAATCGAAAAAGAACTTGCTACGTGCCCATCCTTTGCAGAATAAGAAACCTTTAAAATATTTTTTTTAATGTTATTTATTCTTTTAGTACTCATAAATATTTATCTTGATACTCGGGTAAAGTTTCATAGTTAGTTAGCAATAAGTCTTTATTAAAGAGAATCTCTTGAAGAAAGTATTGGTTTTTTCACAGGCCAATCAACATTAAGATCTTTATTGTCCCATGATCGAGTAAATTGATTATTGGTATCGAAATATTCTCCCTTATAGGCTAATTTATAATGATAGACTGCCTTTGAACTTGACACATAATATGCATTACCTATTCCTGGGGGTATTAATATTAGAATTTGATTGCTTTTATTGATAACCATTTTTTCCCATTTCATAAATGTAGGTGATCCCTCTCTAAAATCTGCAACCACTTGATATATCTCTCCAAATACACAAGTAACTAACTTCCATGATTTGTTATCGCCATGAAACCCTCTCAAAACATTATATTTAGACTCTGAAAATTTATCATGCTTAAAATATAAATCATCAGGCAATAATTTTTCAACTTCTTCTTTTAAAAATGAGGTCCAAATATTTCCTCTTATATCTTCAGAAATTGAAGGTTTTAATATGTAAACTCCTTTAACTTTATTAGACTCTTGTATATTAAATACCATACTCATTCTAGGCCGCCAAAATGATCATTTTTCAAGTCGTATTTGACCATACCAGAAACCAATTCCTGGAAAGAAACTGTTCTTTTCCAGCCAAGTTCTTTTTCAGCTTTACTTGGATTTCCTAGAAGACACTCAACTTCGGTCGGTCGAAAATATTTTTCATCTATTTCTACAAGAACCTCTTTTGTTTTACTATTAATACCCTTTTCATCAATACCTTTACCTTTCCATTCAATATCTATAGCTATTTCTCTAAATGCAACTTCCACAAATTCACGAACTGTATGAGTTTCTCCGGTTGCAATTACATAATCTTGTGGCTTATCCTGTTGAAGCATAAGCCATTGTGCATAAACAAAATCTTTAGCATGACCCCAGTCACGCTTTGCATCCATATTTCCTAATTTTAGAACTTTCTGTCTTCCTTGATGAATGCGTGCAACAGCTTGAGTAATTTTTTTTGTGACAAATGTCTCTCCACGTCGAGGAGATTCATGATTAAACAAAATTCCATTACATGCAAAAAGCCCATACGATTCACGATAGTTCACTGTCACCCAATAAGCGTAAAGCTTCGCAGCTCCATAGGGAGATTTAGGATAAAAAGGGGTAGATTCACTCTGAGGCTCCGTTCCAGGAATACCGCCAAATAATTCTGATGTTGATGCTTGATAGTACTTGCAATCTACCTTAGAGTCACGAATAGCATCAAGTAATCGGATAGCACCCGTACCATCAACTTCCGCAGTATATTCTGGCACTTCGAATGAGACAGCTACATGTGATTGTGCCCCCAAATTATAAACTTCGTCTGGTTTAATTTTTTCCAATAATCTATGTAAATTACTAGAATCAGTTAAATCACCATAATAAGTGTAAAAATTTGATTGCTTAATTAAATGATCTATTCTATGTGTATTAAAAATGGATGATCTACGAATAATGCCATGAACTTCATATCCCTTTTCCAAAAGTAATTCAGCTAAATATGATCCGTCTTGCCCAGTAATTCCTGTAATAAAAGCTTTTTTCATTTATTTATTCTTCCGTAGATATCATTAATTCTAATTATGTCATCTTCTCCGAAATATTTACCACTTTGTACTTCAATTATCTCTAATTGATTTTTACTATTGTTTGCAAGGCTATGTTTCTCTCCTTGTGCAATAAATATTGATTCACCAGAGGTTAATTTTTTCGTTCTTCCCTCAATTCGAATTGTTGCAACTCCATCCACAACAGTCCAATGCTCCGATCTTTTTTTGTGAAATTGATAAGATAATTTCCCTTTTGGTTTTACATGAAGCCTTTTAACTTTGTAAAAATTTCCCTCATCTATCACATCAAACCATCCCCAGGGCCTAAACACTTTTTTATGATTTTGTACCTCTTTGTGATTTTTTTTAGTTAAACGCTCAGTTAAACCTTTTAAATCATTTACCTTCTCTTTTGTGGATATAAGAGTCGCATCAGGAGTATTAACTATAATTAAATTATCGACACCTAAGGTTACAACTAAATGATGGTTGGATCTAATATATGAATTTGATGTTTCCTCTATGTGGGTAGGCCCTGATACTATATTTTTGTTCAGGTCTTTTTTTCCAAATGAATAAAGCGAGCTCCATGAACCTATGTCACTCCAACCAACATTAAATTGAACAACAATTGTTTTTTTACTTTTTTCCATCAAGCAATAATCAATAGATATACTTGGGCATTCAATAAAAGCCTTTTTTCCCAACCTAATAAAATCAAAATCTTTTGATGAATCTATTAATGAATTTTTAATATTCTCAACGATTTTTGGATTAAATTCATTCATCTCAACTAAAAATAAATCGAGATTAAATAAAAATATCCCACTATTCCATAAATATTTTTTTTGCTTTAAAAAAGATTGGGCAGTTTTTAAATCTGGTTTCTCTATAAATTTATCGACTTTATAAATACCTTTTTTAATAGTATTAGAGTATTTTATATAACCATAATTTGTATTAGAACTATTGGGGTGTATTCCAAAAGTAATTAGTGCGCCTTTAGTAGCCTCATTTCTTGCTAACTCTATTGCTTTATTAAATTTTTTAATATTTGCGATATAGTGATCTGCCGGTAGTATTAATATATTGCAATTATCGAACTTTGATTTTGCATAAAGAGTGCCGGCGACTATTGCAGGAGCAGTATTTTTTGCAATAGGTTCAAGTATTATTTCTGGGTTGTTTAATCCAATATTTCTACACTGCTCTGCGACTAAAAATCTATGTTCATCATTCGAAATTATTATTGGATTTTCTACATTTGGTATTTGCTGTATTCTTAATATAGTTTCTTGAAGCATTGTATTATCTGATAAAAGAGGAAGAAATTGTTTAGGATATTGTTTTCTTGATAGAGGCCATAATCTTGTTCCAGAGCCGCCACATAAAATTATGGGTACTAACTTTTGGCTAAAATTACTTTTCATTTAACTTTTTCGCCTCATCTCTTAATTCATCAATTTCCTCTTTTAAAGCTTCGTATTCCTGAGTTTTAATTCTTATAAATTCAATTGTGAGTCGACCTTTTTCTTCAATTCCCTTTGGTGTTAGTAGGTATGAATATTGAATTTTATTTTTATGATTTTTAAAATTATCAACCTTAATAAAACCCTTATCAATAAGCTTCTTCATACAATAATTTATCTTTCCAAGACTAATCCCCAGTGTATTTGATAATTTTCTTTGAGTAAAATTTGAGTCTTTTTCTAAAATCTTTAAAATTTGAAATAAATTTTTAATCATATAGCTATTTAATTATAAAAAGGCCATTATATATTATTGTTCAATGATTGAACAATATCTTTATAATATTGATTAAATGAAAAAAATTGTTACTTATAATAAGAAACATACCATTGCACAAAACTTTTAACTCCTTCAGCAATAGTAAATTTTGGTTTAAAAGAAAAATCTCTTATAAAATCATCAATATCGGCAAAGGTATTGGGAATATCTCCTGCCTGTATTGGTAATAAATCTTTTTTTGCGACTTTTCCTAAACATGATTCTAGCTCCTCAATATAAGATATAAGCTGAACTGGATTATTATTTCCTAAATTGTATAACCTGTATGGAGCTGAGGACGATGCTGGATCTGGTTTCTTACTATTCCAGTATTTATTGGGCATAGATGGCTTATCGATGATTTTTACAATCCCAGCAACAACATCATCAATATAAGTAAAATCTCGCTGATGTTTTCCATAATTAAAAATCTTAATCGTCTCATTATTTATTATAGCCTTTGTAAACTTCTGAAGAGCCATGTCTGGTCGATCAAAAGGTCCGTATACCGTAAAAAAACGAAGTCCTGTGGTTGGTAAATTATATAAATGTGAATATGAATGGGCCATTAATTCATTAGCTTTTTTGGTAGCTGCATACAAACTTATTGGATGATTAACTGAATCATGCGTTGAAAAAGGTTGTTTTGTATTTAGGCCATAAACAGAGCTTGATGAAGCATAAATCAAATGAGATAAATTATTCTTTCTACAACTTTCTATTATATTTGCAAAACCCACAAGATTAGAATCGATATAAGCCATTGGATTTTCTAATGAGTATCTAACCCCTGCCTGTGCTGCTAAATTTACAACACAATCAAATTGATGATTTTCAAAGAGGTTTATTACATCATCCTTTTTGGATATATCAATTTTAAAATGTGTATACTCAGGATGATTTAAATGACGAGCAAGTCTCGCATCCTTTAAAGCGGGATCATAATAATTGTTATGATTATCAACGCCTAAAACTGAATCTCCTCTATTCAACAACTCAATAGTAAGTGCAGAGCCAATAAATCCTGCAGATCCAGTAATTAGAATATTCATTTTTATATAATCATAACTTAATATTATCTAGTCTGAATTAAAGATATCTCTAGTAAAAATTTTATGTTTTACATTGATTAGACTTTCTGACATCCTATTAGTAACTATTACATCACTAAGCTTTTTAAAGGTTTCAAGATCACGTATTAATTCAGAGTCAAAAAATAAAGAATTTTCAATTAAAGGTTCATAAATAATAACTTTTACTCCTTTAGCCTTAATTCTCCTCATAACGCCCTGAATAGACGATTCTCTAAAATTATCTGACCCACTTTTCATTATAAGCCTATATATGCCTACCACTTTAGGTTTTAAACTTAAGATTGAATTGGTAATAAAATCTTTTCTTGTTGAATTCGCATCAACAAGAGAATTTATCAAATTGTTTGGTACATCTTTATAATTAGCACGAAGTTGTTTAACATCCTTAGGAAGACAGTATCCACCGTAACCAAAAGAAGGGTTGTTATAGCCATGACCAATTCTCGAATCTGAAGAAATTGAATCAATAATACACTTTGTATCCAGCTCATGAGCTAAAGCATAAGAATCTAGTTCGTTAAAAAAAACAACTCTCATTGCGAGATATGCATTTGAAAATAACTTAGATGCTTCAGCAGCTGAAGCACTCATATAAAAAACAGGAATTTTTTCTTTTAAAGCACCATTTATTAATAATTTGGCAAAAACTTTACCCTCATTAATCATTCCTCCAATAACAATTCTAGATGGATGCAGGTTGTCATGCAGGGCTTTGCCTTCCCTTAAAAATTCAGGAGAAAAAATAATTTTTTTGTAAGCAAATTTCTCTTTTAGTCTCTCTGTAAAACCAACTGGGACTGTAGATTTAATAATAATAGTAACTTTCTTATTTTCGCTTAATACTTTCTCTATAATATTTTCAACAGATTGAGTGTTAAAAAAATTAGTTTTTTCGTCATAATTAGTAGGTGTAGAAACTACAACAAAATCCGCAGAGCTATATGAAGTATCTTCTGAATGAATAAATTGTAAATCAAGTGGTTCATCAATTAAATACTTGGAAATTGATTCATCTTGAATTGGTGATTTTTTTTTATTTAAAGTTTTGATACGATTTACATCAATATCTATACCACAAACTTTATTATTTTGAGACAGAAGAATTGCATTGCTCAACCCAACATAACCCATACCAACAACAAAAATATTAAATTTTTTCATATAACGTATAATTACATGGCATTAAATTTATTAAAGGAAATGCCAGATTGATCCTTTTTTGATATTTTCATATCAACGTTTTCAGGCCATTTTATAGACAAGTTATCATCAGCATAATCTATTGTGACTTCATGATTTACACTATAAAAATTAGTAACTTTGTAATAGAAAAAAGCTTCATGACTTAAAGTCATAAAACCATGTGCAAATCCAGGAGGTACCCACAGCTGTTTTTTATCTTCTCCATTAAGATTTATGCCTAGCCATTTGGAGTAAGTTTTTGAATTTTTTCTTAAATCAACCACAACATCAAATACCTCTCCAGCTAGTACACTTATTAATTTTCCTTGCGTAAATGGCTCTCTCTGAAAATGAAGGCCCCTGAGGACTCCTTTTGAAGATTTCGATATATTATCTTGAACAAACGTTATATTCTCTCCGATAGCCGTATCAAATTTAGTTTTGTGAAATAATTCAAAAAAATAACCTCTGCTATCCTCGTTTACCTCGAGGTCTATTAACTTTAAATCAGGTATTTCTAATGGGGTTACTTTCATTTATCAGATATTAAATTTAAAAGATATTGTCCGTACTGGTTTTTTAGTAACGGTTGGGCTAATTTTTCTAAAAAAGCTTTACTAATCCAACCATTATTAAAAGCAACCTCCTCTGGACATGCTATCTTTAAACCCTGTCTATTTTCAATCGTAGAAATAAACTGTCCAGCCTCTAACAAAGACTCGTGAGTACCTGTATCTAACCAAGCATATCCACGATCCATATTTTGAACATACAAACTACCATCATCCAAATATTTTTTATTAAGATCTGTTATTTCAAGTTCACCACGCTTTGATGGTTTTAAATTCTTTGCATATTCCACTGCCTTATTGTCATAAAAATATAGACCAGTAACAGCGAAGTTAGATTTAGGGTGAATTGGTTTCTCTTCTAACGATATTACTTGTTTATTTTTATTAAATTCCGCAACACCATATCTGCTCGGATCACTGACATGATAAACAAAAATTGTTGCTCCCTGTTTCTTTTTAGAGGATGATTTAAATAATAAACTCATATCATTGCCATAAAATATATTATCTCCCAATATAAGTGCTGAAGAATCATTTCCAATAAAATTCTCAGCAATAATAAAAGCTTGGGCTAAGCCATCGGGAGATTGCTGTTCTTCATAATTAATTTTTATACCCCATTGAGAACCATCTAATAATAGTTCTTGAAATTTTTTTAAATCTTGTGGAGTTGTGATGATCAAAATTTCTCTGATACCTGCGAGCATCAAAGTTGTTAAAGGATAATAGATCATTGGCTTATCATAAACAGGGAGAAGTTGCTTTGAGATAGAGTGAGTAACTGGGTATAGCCTAGTTCCCGAACCACCTGCTAAAATAATACCTTTACGTTCCATTTATTATTTGATCCAATTCAAATTCCCAACTTTCAAATTCTATCATGAAGGTTGATTGTACTTCTTGGTTATTCAATACTGAATTTCTAGGCCTTACTATTTTTGAAGAATAATCAAAAGTTGATATTGGAATTAATTTATTCAAGTTAAAATTAGGATTGATTTTTTTGGCTATTAATTTTGCAAAATCAAACCACGAACAACTACCATTCGGAACAAGATGATAAATTCCTTTATTATCAGGGTTCAATTTATTAATAATCCTATGCAATTTTTGGGCAATAAACAAACTAGAGGTTGGAACTCCAAATTGATCCGAAACAACGCTAAATTCCTTATTATCTTCAATTTTTTTCTTCACGCTTAGATAAAAATTTTTTCCTTTATTAGAATATACCCAGCTTGTTCTAAAAATATAAAACTGACCCCCAATAACTTGTATACCCTTTTCCCCTGCTAACTTCGATTGCCCGTAAACATTTAATGGATTTGGTGGATCAGCTTCAATGTATGGGTCTTTCTTTTCTCCATCAAAAATATAATCAGTTGAGAAATGAATAAAGGGTATCTTATAGTTGGAGGCTTTCTGTGCCATTAAAATTGGGGCATCACAGTTTATTTGAAAAGCAATATCTTTTTCCTCTTGAGCATTTTCAACTCTTGTATATGCAGCAGTATTAATAATAAGTTCTGGTTTATTAAGGTCAATAATTTTTTGAATTTGGTTTTTATCTTGTAGATTGCAATCCTCCCTTGCAATTGGAATAACATCATAGTTCACTAATGACTTTGCTAATGCGCTCCCAATCTGACCATTAACTCCAGTAATTAAAATTTTCATTTATACTGCTTTTCAATCCAATTCATATACTCTCCAGATTGTACATGCTTTGTCCATTGTTTATTATTTAGGTACCATAGGACAGTTTTTCGCATTCCTGTATCAAAGGTTTCTTCCGGCTTCCAACCAAGCTCATTAAAAATTTTTTTTGCATTTATTGCATATCGACGATCATGTCCTGGACGATCTCCAACAAAAATTATCTGATCTTTGTATGACTTATTATTTTCTAGTGGCTGTATCTCATCAAGTAATTTACATATTCGATTCACAACTTCTAAATTAGTTTTTTCATTCCAACCTCCAATATTATAAGTACTTCCAATTTTTCCTTTTGTTAAAACTAATTCAATAGCTTTGCAATGATCTAAAACATAAAGCCAATCTCGAACCTGCTTACCATCGCCATAAATAGGTAAATTTTTACCTTGTAGGGCATTTAAAATGCAAAGAGGGATTAACTTTTCAGGAAAGTGATACGGTCCATAATTATTTGAACAATTTGTTGTAATAACAGGAATATTATAAGTATGGTGCCATGCACGTACTAAATGATCTGAGGCAGCTTTTGATGCGCTATACGGGCTATTAGGTTTATATTGATCTGACTCCTTAAAAGGTAATTCATCAATATTTAATGATCCATAAACTTCGTCAGTTGAAACATGTAAAAAACGAAATTTATTTTTTAATCCAGTTGATAGTTCTTCAAAGTATGAACGAACTTCTTGAAGCAAATGGTAAGTACCTAAAATATTTGTTTGCATAAAATCATCAGGGCCAGATATAGATCGATCCACATGACTTTCTGCAGCAAAATTCAAAATAGCTCTAGGTTGGTATTTTGTTAAAATATGAGCTATGAACTTTGAATCACCAATATCTCCATGGAGAAAAATATAATTAGGGTTTAATTCGATGGATTTAAGATTTTCTAAATTTCCAGCATATGTCAACTTATCAACTGCAATTAGTTTTTCATCAGAATGGCCTAACCAGTTTAAAGTAAAATTTGAACCAATAAATCCAGCAGCCCCAGTAACCAAAATAGTCACGAATTAATACCTAATCCTTTCTCTATTAAATCACACAAAATATGGCCCACAGTAATATGCATTTCCTGAATTCGTGCAGTAGATGAAGATGGTATCAAAATTGAATGGTTTACGAGCTTTAATGCCTCGCCACCACCCTTCCCTAAAAAACCTATAGTGTGTAATTTTTTTTCATTTGCCATCCTAAAAGCATTATTAATATTATTGCTATTTCCAGAAGTTGAGATACCAATTAAAATATCTCTTTCAGTACCTAATGCTTCAATTTGTCTTGAAAATATATGATCATAACCGTAATCATTTACAATACATGTCATAACAGCACTGTCAGCATTAAGTGATATAGACTTAAGTGGTTTTCTATGCCCCTTAAAACGTCCTATTAGCTCCCCAGTTAAATGCTGCGAATCCGATGCACTTCCTCCATTTCCACACCAAAAAATTGTTTTATCTTTTTTTAAAGCAGAAATTAAAAGGTTTGCAACTTCCTCTATAGCAGACTCCACAGAATTAAGTTGATTTAGGACTTCCTTGTGTTCTTCTAAATTTGATTTAATAATTTTGTTCATATAAATCAATTATAATCTTATTAATAGCAATAACATAAAAAAACCGGCTTTCGCCGGTTTTTTTAAATGTTTTGTCCTTGTCTATATAAAAGCTGCTTTATCCGTAATTTCTCTTTTTTAAAACGCCTTACTCTATCATCTGGCATATAGTTTTGATAGCTGGTTTGAACAATTTCTTCTAATTCTTGGTGTCTACTTTTAAGTGCTTTTAAGTCCATATTTGTCCTCTAAAGAAATAAAATTTAACTTAACTTACAAGATAACTCTATACCTAATAAAAAAAAAATTCTAGGGGTTTTTAAATATTTATATATTTAATTTTAGTTAAAATTAATCCTATTATCATCCATAGCCAAACAATTAATGAAAATAAATATTAATAATTAAATAGACGGTTATAATAGAAATATTTTAAATAAATTAAATAAAAGAGATTTTGATGGCTAAAAAATTTAACTTAAATAAATTGCATAACAACACAAATGCAAAACAATATGAAGCAAGATTAGATTTGCAAAAATTATTTAATGAAAGGCCCTTTGATGATAATTTATTGCTTACAAATTTTGGCTTGTTTATTCGCTCCTCTGCCTTAGCAAAAATTTTTTTTCTTCATGAAATATACACAAAAATTACAAATATTCCTGGAGATATTTTTATATTTGGAGTCTGGTTAGGTCAAGATATTATTGCCTTAGAATCAATTAGAGCAATGATAGAGCCATACAATTGCTCTCGAAGTATTATAGGTTTTGATACTTTTAATGGCTATGATGATATTACAGTGAATGATAAAAAATCAGATGTTATAAATACATCTGGTTACGATGTACCAGATGGTTATGAAATATATTTATCTAAATTAATCGATTACCACAAAAAAGAAAATTTTATGGGAGAAAAACTTACCCATGATTTGGTTAAGGGAAATGTCATAAATACGTTACCAAAATATCTGGATATTCACCCAGAAACAATTATAGCTCTTGCATATTTTGATATGGCTATCTATAAACCAACCTCAATAGCTTTAAAAGCAATATCTCCAAGATTGGTTAAGGGAAGTGTAGTGGTTTTCGATGAGCTTAATGATAAAAGGTATCCTGGCGAAACAAAAGCTTTCAGGGAGTGGATCGAAAGCTCTAATTATAAAATATCCAGATCTAAAATTTTACCTGATAGAACAATAGTAGAAATTTGTTAGGCTTTATTTCTTTATTGAATTTTATTTAAACTAGGTATAAAAGGATTAATATTTTGAAAGCTGTTATAGCTAAAATCGGAAATATTCCATTTCCTACTAAAGAAATCTCATGGGCAAATAACTCTCTTCTTCAGCCCACGCCAATTCTTATAAATAAGAATCTTGTTAGAATTTATTGTGGTATGAGGGATGCTAAAGGAATGTCAAGAATAGGTTATGTTGATATTAATCCAAAAGATCCAACTAAGATAGTTGGTCTATCAAAAGCTCCTTGTCTGGATTTAGGTGATATTGGACATTTTGATGAAAATGGAGTTGTTCCATGTGCTATAACAAAATTAAATAATAAATTGGCATTGTTTTATGCAGGCTATCAGCTAGGAAAAACAGTAAGATTCTTTGCGTATTCTGGTCTAGCATTTAGTGAAGATGGGAAAAAATTTGAAAGGTACAAAAAAACACCTATTTTAGAAAGATCTGATGATGAAATGATATTTAGAGTTATTCATACAATTCTTCCTGAAAAAAAGGGATGGAGAGTTTGGTATGGAGCAGGGAACAACTTTATTGAAGGAGCAAAAAAAACATTACCAAACTATAATATTTATACAATGTACTCCGAAGATGCTATAAATTATCCTACAAAAGGAAATATAGCATTAAAGACAAATGATGAAGAATATAGAGTTGGGAGGCCATTTGTTTTTAAACAAAATAAAAGTTTTTTAATGCTTTATGGATATGGCTCCGAAAAAGATCCTTACAAAATTGGATTAGCAAAATCTGAAGATGGAAAAGTATGGGAGAGAATAGACAGATCAATAAAATTTAAAGATGGTTTTGATGAATGGGATAGTAATATGCAAGCTTATCCAAGTTTAGTTGAAGTAAATAAAAAATTACTATTTTTCTATAACGGAAATAATTACGGATATGATGGGATTTGCTGTGCATCGTTATCTTTTCAAGAATAAGATTTGAGAGAAATATGGAAGTATTAAAGTATTTATATACTGCTAAGCTGCTATTAAGAAAACATATTGTTCTTAGATATAATAGAACATATTTAGGTTTATTTTGGGCGATTCTTAATCCATTATTCTCATTATCAGTAATGGTATTGGTTTTTTCAACAATTTTTGGATCTGACCCGAAGGAATTTGCTCTTTTCTTATTTTCGGGAATAATTCCATGGTTTTTATTTAGTTCTGTAGTTACAAGCTGTAGTGGTGTGCTCTATGAAAATGAGGGACTAATTAAGAAAATATATCTTCCAAAAATAATTTTCCCTTTCTCTACATCTATTACAGTGCTTATAGATAGTTTCCTCTTATTAATATCCTTAATAATATTATCAATAATTTTAAATGGAAATTTAACCACGGCACTATTATTTGTTCCAATAAGTTATTTATTATTATTATTATTCTCAATTGGTATAGGTTTAACTTGCTCAATTCTAGCTACAAAGTATAGAGACATGATGCATATTGTTCCAATAATATTGCAAGCAGGCTTCTTTTTATCTCCTGTAATTTATGATGAAAGTAGAATTAATAATAATTTATTAAATTTTATTTTTGAAATAAATCCCCTTACTTCTTATATAAAACTTTTTCGTGAACCCTTATATGTCGGAGTAATTCCTGAAACTTCTTCAATACTCTACTCTGTCTTACTTTCATCAATATTATTCATTGGTGGTTTAATCTTTTTTCAAAGAAACTATAAAAAAATAGTTTACATATTATGAGTAATATTAAAATATCAAATCTAAGTTTAATTTTTGATGCAGATAATTACAAATCTTCCATAAAATCGCTACTTACATTTAAGAAAAAAAAATCTTACAGTCAATTTAAGGCTCTTGATAATATTTCTTTAAAAATTAAATCAGGTGAGAGACTTGGTATTATCGGGGCAAATGGTTCTGGGAAAAGTAGCTTGTTAAAAGTAATTGCAAAGATTTATGAAGTTTATGAGGGAAATATCGAAGTTA